>SDBT01006310.1_pt1 | contig 19706 bp, 14 predicted proteins | sample 2277101 | NCBI WGS metagenome assembly SDBT01 (sample SAMN10404973, study PRJNA504765) | marine sediment metagenome | isolation source: marine sediment core GS10_PC15, 103 cmbsf | place: Arctic Ocean: Southern Knipovich Ridge | collected 2010 | reverse complement strand
ATAGGTACCAGCTTTAATAGATAAAACCATAGGTACTATTTTCCATGGGAGGGGACGTTCTTTGGAGGTGAGTGAAGATTATGGAAACAGGGGAGTTTCAACCCTTGCTGATAAACTTCCCCCGCAGAATTTAGAAGCGGAAAAAGCGTGCCTTGGAAGTATGCTTCTCGACAGGGAGGCGATTGAAGTTGCTATAGATGTTTTGAAAGGTGAGGATTTCTACAGCAACCAGCACAGGATTATTTTTAACGCCGTTCTGCAGCTCTATAACCGTTCAACGCCTGTGGATATTGTTACCCTGACCGACTTTTTAAAACTGGCCGGAGAGCTTGATAAGGCAGGCGGAGTTGTAAACGTTTCATCCTTTCTTGACGAGGTTCCCACATCCGCGAATATCGAGTACTACGCGAGGATAATTGAGCAGAAATCCCTTCTCAGAAAGCTGATAAAGGCTGCATCTGATGTTATTTCAATGAGCTACAGTACTGATACAGACGCGTATGAGATTATTGATGAGGCGGAAAAACTTATATTCGATGTCGCGGAAAGAAGAGCCGCTAAAAATTACTTCATGATGAATGAGATAATCAAAGACAGTATAATTGCTATTGAAAAGCTCTATCACAGAGGTGATGTGTATACAGGTATACCCAGCGGTTTTAAGGAATTCGATGACCTGACATCAGGTTTTCAAAAATCAGAGCTGATTATTATTGCCGCGAGGCCCTCGGTCGGGAAAACAGCATTTGCCCTCAATGTTGCCCAGAATATAGGAATAAGGCTGAAGAAAAATGTCGCGATATTCAGCCTGGAGATGTCCAAAGAGGCGCTGGTTCAGAGGATGCTGTGTTCGGAAGCCAGGATAGACAGCCAGAGGCTCAGGAAGGGCTTTCTGGAAACCGAGAAATGGGCACCCCTCACAACTGCTGCAGGAAAACTTGCCGACGCGAATATCTTCATTGATGAGACTCCGGGGATAACGGACATGCAGCTCAGGGCAAAGGCAAGGAGGATTCAGTCCAGACACGGGCTGGATATTGTTTTTATTGATTATCTCCAGCTCATGTCGACAATCAGGCGGAGAAATGAAGGCAGAACACAGGAAATAACTGAAATATCACGTTCGCTCAAGGCCCTCGCGCGTGAGCTGACTGTCCCTATAGTAGCCCTGTCCCAGCTTTCAAGGGCCGTAGAGTCACGCGGGAGAGACAAGAGACCGATACTTTCCGATTTGAGGGAATCAGGCGCAATTGAACAGGATGCCGATGTGGTAATCTTTTTATACAGAGATGAGCTCTATAATCCGAATACCAATGATAAGAATATTGCCGAGATTATAATTCAAAAGCAGAGAAACGGTCCAACCGGGAATTTTAAACTCCGGTTTTCAAAAGAATACACCAGGTTTGACAACCTCGAGAGATGGGAAGAGATTGACGAGCAGTACTATGGTGAGGAGTGAGATTTTTTTTGATAAGTATCCACGGAAGAGTTGAAAAAACTTAATTTGCATCTCCCTTCAGGTGTTAATTTATGGGGCAGGTTCCTCAGTCTGGTTATGAAAATATTGAATATGGGTGCCAGATGGATCTATCCCGCACACGGCAGAAGATTTAAGGCTGATGAATTAAAGAAACTGCTGTGAAAATAATGGTACCTGTATGTCCTTCCGTCTGAAAACCCGCCTTTTTTTTAAATCTGTCATGATTCCTGCTGCCTCCTTGAAAGAGGAAGGGCTGAAATATCTTGACATTCGCCGGCCCCCGGATTAATCTGCTTTTATTGTGAGGATTTCATGAAAAAACTGATAAATAAACCGGAAGATGCTGTGAGAGAGAGCATTGAAGGCTTGGCAGCAGCTCATTCCGATATTATCGGTGCGCATTTTGATCCGGACTTCATTTACAGGGCAGATGCGCCGGTGCGGAACAAAGTGGCTATAATATCAGGCGGTGGAAGCGGACATGAGCCGATGCATGGAGGTTTTGTAGGCGCGGGAATGCTTGACGCGGCCTGTCCCGGCGAGGTCTTTACCTCACCGACACCTGATCAGATGCTGGAGGCCGCCAGGAGGGTAAACAGCGGGGCGGGTGTTCTCAATATTGTAAAAAATTACAGCGGTGATGTCATGAACTTTGAGATGGCTGCCGAACTAGCGTTTTCTGAAGGGATCCGTGCGAGAAACATACTGGTTGACGATGACGTGGCTGTGAAAGACAGCCTGTATACCCAGGGCCGCCGTGGGGTCGGCACCACAGTGCTTGCCGAAAAGATCTGCGGGGCCGCAGCGGAGGATGGCTGCGATCTGGAGCAGCTGTCAGATTTATGCCGCCGGGTCAGCAGTAACGGCAGGAGTATGGGAATGGCTCTCACATCATGCACTGTGCCCGCGAGAGGCGTGCCTACCTTCGAGATGGGTGAAAGTGAAATGGAAATTGGAATAGGTATTCATGGAGAGCCGGGCCGTGAACGCAGGCCCCTTGGAACAGCCGATGAAGTCACCTCAATGCTGGTCCTGTCTATACTCGAAGATCCCGTTTTCACACGAACTGTCCGTGAGCGGGATGAGAAAAAAAACGGCTGGAAGGATATTGAGATAACCACCCCGGCATTCAAGATAGGTGACAGGGTGCTCGCGTTTGTGAACAGCATGGGCGGCACCCCGGTTTCGGAGCTGTATATAGTCTTCCGTAAGCTTGCCGAAATCTGTGAAAAAAAGGGTATCAGAATCGTGCGGAAACTGATCGGTGCTTATATTACTTCTCTGGACATGCAGGGCTGCTCGATTACTCTTCTCAGGATGGATGATGAATTAATAAAACTGTGGGATGCGCCTGTCAGGACCCCGGCCCTGCGCTGGGGGATTTGATATGATAAAAAAAAGTCAGATCGTGGACTGGCTGCGCGAGGTCGGGAATGTTATTGAAAAAAACGCCGATTATCTGACCGAGCTTGACGCTGCCATCGGTGATGCCGATCATGGCATCAACATGGACCGTGGATTCAAAAAGGTGGTAAGCGGATTGAAGGCCGCGGAGGAGAAAGACATCGGAACTATTTTAAATGACATCGGAATGGCTCTCATCTCCTCGGTAGGTGGGGCGAGCGGGCCGCTGTACGGCACGTTCTTCATAAGGGCCGGCGGGGCCGCGAGGGGAAAGCATGAGCTTGGCACCGCTGATCTGGCTGCAGTTCTTAGAGCCGGGCTCGAGGGGCTATCTGAGAGGGGCAGGGCCCGGCAGGGTGATAAAACCATGATAGACACGCTGCTGCCATGTGTGGAGGCCATCGAAAAGGCTGCCGGGAGGGGTAATAACACGGATGAGGCTCTCAGGCGGGCTGTAGAAGCGGCCGAACAGGGGATGAAAGACACGGTTCCAATGACAGCCAGGAAGGGACGGGCGAGCTATCTTGGGAGGCGAAGTATCGGTCATCAGGACCCGGGGGCAACTTCATCCTATCTCATTATTAAAGCACTCCAGGACACGGTCTCTTGAAAAAGGAGCAAACAGTTTGGTCGGGATTGTAATTGTGGCCCACAGTGCCCGGCTCGCAGATGCTCTGCTGGCACTGACGAAACAGATGCTGCGGCAGGAGGTGCCTCTTACAGCGGCGGGTGGAATTGATGATCCTGAAAATCCCTTCGGCACCGATGTAATGCGGATTCATAAAGCCATCGAGGCCGTGTACAGCAGTGACGGGGTTGTTGTTTTAATGGATATGGGCAGCGCCCTGCTGAGCTCTGAAATGGCCCTGGAGTTTCTGACCGCGGAACAGCGGGCAGGAGTCCGCCTCTGTGAGGCTCCTCTGGTGGAAGGCGCGATCGCTGCCGCGGTAAGATCTGAAGGGGGCGGATCCCTTGAGGAGGTTTTAGGAGAGGCACTGGGGGCGCTGAAATCGAAGGCTTCTCAACTGCATGCAGAAATAGCCGGCGTATCTGTAAACACAACCCTGGATACAGGGACCCCGGCAGGAATCTCTGATATTAAGGCCGGTAAAGCTCGGGAAACGGATAACGGGGCAGAAGAAATCCATCTCACCGTTAATAACCGGCTGGGCATACACGCGCGCCCTGCTGCCAGGTTTGTCACAACAGCGGCTGCTTTTCAATCCCTGATAACTGTCCGGAATATCACCGGAGGCACCGGGCCTGTCAATGCCAGGAGCATCAACCTGATCGCGACTCTTGGCGTGCGCCCTGGACATGAAATTGCCATTACAGCGATAGGTCCCGATGCTCCGGAAGCGCTTGCAGTTTTAAAAGAACTTGTGGAAAACGGTTTTGGTGAAGCTGACATGGATCTTGAGGCCCTTCCCGGAGGAATGGCCGGCCTTAAGACAGATTTTTCCGGCATAAAAGTCGACTGTATTCCAGCCTCCCCGGGTATTGCTATCGGCCCTGCTGTTCTGTACAGGCCCGGTGTGCCGGATGTGAGAGAGGTGAAGGCTGACGATCCTGAGGTCGAGTGGAAGCGGCTGCAGTCATCGATCAGTACAGTACAGCATGAGTTAAGGACTATGCGCGGCCGCATGACTGTTAAGGCCGGAGATTATGAAGCGGCCATCTTCGATGCCCTCCTGCTTTCTCTTGAGGACCCCGCGTTAATAGAAGAAGCACGGAGGAGAATATTCGAACAGGAAAACAGCGCCGGTGTGGCCTGGCAGAACGTGATAGACGGGATGGTTGATTCTTACAGCGGTATCGATGACTCCTATCTCCGTTTACGCGGTGCTGATTTAGGTGATTTGAAGAACCAGGTGCTGCGGGTCCTCGGAGGTAGTGCGCCTGTATCGTTTGAGCTGTCCGGGCCCTCTGTTCTTGTCTGCACGGATCTGAGCCCGTCGGAAATAGTCAGGCTTGATACTGACAGGTTAACAGGCATATGCGCGGCGCTTGGGTCCGCCAATTCACACGGTGCCATCCTGGCGCGGTCGCTGGAGATCCCGGCGGTAGCAGGAGCGGGGGCGGAAGTGCTGAGGCTGGAAGAGGGTACCCGGCTGGTTCTTGATGGAGGGGAGGGAAAGCTGTGGATAAACCCCGATGATATTGAGGTATTCCGGAAAAGGCGTAAAGATTGGCTGAGTTCCCGTGAGGCCCTGCGGAAAGCGAGCCTGAAACCTGCTGTAACTTCCGACGGCAGGCATATAGAAATTCTGGCCAATATCGGGAGTGCTGCCGAGGTCATGCCTGCCCTGAGGCAGGGAGCTGAAGGTGTAGGAGTTCTTCGCACAGAGTTTCTCTTTCTGGATAGGACCGCTCCCCCTTCCGAAGAGGAACAGTGTGAAGCTTACAGGAATATTGCCGGACAGCTTGAAGGCCGCTCTTTAGTTATCCGTACACTGGACGCTGGCGGTGATAAACCGCTTCCCTATCTTGATATGCAGGTTGAAGCGAACCCCTTTCTGGGACAGCGAGGCATAAGGCTCTGCCTGGCCAGCCCCGCTATTTTAAAGACCCAGTTGAGGGCCATTCTGAGGGCAAGCCCGGGGCACCGGATAAAGATAATGTTTCCCATGATTTCTTCGGTTGAGGAGGTTCAGCTTGCCAGGGAGTTCCTGTATGAAGCACAGGACCAACTCAGGAATGATGGAATATCTTTCGACGAATCCGTGAAAGTTGGTATAATGGTGGAAGTGCCTTCGGCCGCGATAACAGCGGACTTTATGGCAGGGAAAGTGGACTTTTTCAGTATCGGTACCAATGACCTGAGCCAGTATATAATGGCTGCTGACCGGACAAATGCCGTTGTTTCGACTTTAAGGGATGAGCTTCATCCGGCAGTGCTGCGTATGATTCGACAGACCGTCACCGCCGGGCATGCTGAGGAGATAAGGGTGGGCGTGTGCGGGGAAATGGCAGGCGACAAACTGGCTGTGCCCGTTCTCCTGGGGCTCGGGGTTGACGAGCTCAGCATGAATCCCACGGCAATTCCCGCTGTTAAACAGACCATTTCCCGTATCTCGATGGCAGAGGCAGAGAAAACCGCGGACGCTGTATTGAACCTTGATTCCGCGGAAGAGGTGAGAAAATATGTATCGGGGAGACATTTCAGGTGATTTAAATAATTCTTCATTTTTAAATCGATTAATATATACAATGTGTGAAGAAATATTATGAATACCTCAGAATGGAAAGATGTGAGCCTGCAGTACGGCACCGATAATTTACAGATAAGAGTCCCGCCGTGGTGTGATATTTTAAAGCTTAAAGAGTATCCTGCGTTAAAAAATCCAGGGGAGCGGATAGAAGATGCTCTATCCAATCCCATATACAGCCGGAGGGTAGAGGATATTGTCGCCTCCAATAAGAAGCCGCCTTCCGGGATAAGTGCTGCTGTAGCTGTTTCCGATAATACAAGGCCGGTCCCCTACAGCGGGGAAATGAGCAGCGGGATACTCCTTCCTCTTTTAAAAAGACTGAAAAAAGCGGGAATAAAAGGTAGAAATGTAAAGATAATAGTTGGAACAGGGACCCACAGGAAGACAACCGCCCGGTGGAAAAAGAAGGCTCTCGGAGAGTTTATAACTGCTGAATATGAGATAATTGACCATGATTGCACATCATCCGATCTTTGTTTCCTGGCCGATATAGATGGGATAGAGGTTAAGATTAACAGGCAGTTTTTAAAAGCGGACATTCATATTATCACCGGCCTGGTCGAGCCTCATTTTATGGCAGGAGCGTCGGGTGGGAGGAAGGCTGTGTGCCCGGGCCTTGTTAATCTGGAAACCACAAATATTTTCCATGGCCCTGAATTTATGGACAATCCCGGAGCTGCCAGTCTGATTTTAGAGAATAACCCCTGTCATGACTTTTCGCTGAAGGTCGCGCGGGAGGTCAGAGTGGATTTTAGCGTTAATGTAGTTTTAAACAGTGACATGGAACTTGCCGGGGTTTTTGCCGGTGATATGGAAAAGGCTCATCTCGAGGCGGTGGAAAAATTGATGGAATTTTCATTGATTCCGGTTTGCGATGAGTATGATGTAGTCCTGACACATGGTGGAATTGTCGCGATCAATCATTATCAGGCTGCCAAGGCAGCATGCGGTGTAATTCCTATTATTAAAAGGGAGGGGCTGGTTATTTTAGCCGCGCATAACAGTGACATCGAACCTGTCGGTAAGGAGGATTATAAAAGGGTCCTGAAGGTCCTTGTGGAAAAGGGTCCGGGTAATTTCACGGAATTCATTAAGAGTGACAGCTGGCAGTTTACCCCTGACCAGTGGGAGGTCCAGAAGTGGGACCAGTTTTTCAAAAAAGTTGGATCCTTTGACAGATTAATCTATTGTACAACTAACATTAAGCCCGAGACTTTACATAAACTGCCGGGCAGGAGCGGTTATGATTTCGCGGATGGAAAAAGTATTCAAAAGATGGTTCAGAATGCTGTATTTTATGCTGTGGATAAGATGAAACAGAAGGGTAAACAGCCTGAGATGGCTTTTGTGAAAGAAGGGCCCTATGCGGTGCCCGTACTAAATAGGCAAAAAATAATATTTGAAAAGGAGGTAAAATACAATGCTAAATGAAGAGGTCAAACAGGATGTTAAGAAGCAGTTTGAGAGCTTACAGAATGATGTGAGGCTGGTGGTGTTTACGCAGAAGGTTGAATGCCAGTACTGCGCTGAAAACAGGACCCTGTCGGAAGAGGTCGCCGTGCTTTCCGATAAATTATCACTTGAGATATACGACTTTGTTGCTGACAGTAATAAAGCCGATCAGTACGGCGTAGACAAGATTCCGGCAACGGTCATAATAGGCCGGAAAGACCATGGTATCAGGTTTTTCGGTATTCCGGCAGGGTATGAGTTTACATCTTATCTCGAAGCGATTAAGCTGGTATCCACAGGCGAAACAGGTCTTTCAGATAAGACAAAAGCTTTTCTGGACGGTCTGGAAAGGGATGTACATCTTCAGGTTTTTGTTACGCCGACATGTCCCCATTGTCCGTCAGCAGTGGTTTTAGCCCACAAACTTGCCTTTTATTCAGACAGGGTCAGGGCAGATATGGTCGAGGCAATGGAGTTTCCCCACCTGAGTGTGAAGTATGAAGTTCAGGGCGTGCCGCGTACCGTTATTAATGAGAATGTAAGTCAGGAAGGGGCCGCGCCTGAAGCGCTGCTGGTAAAAAAGATAATGAGTGCTTTACAATGATTGTTAATATAAAACCGTATTTTATTTGAGGGCGCATTCAAGTAATACCGGTACTGCTTATTCTTTTACCACTATACCTTTCCTGTACGCTTTCAGGTAATTACCGCAGTATGGATCTTTATTTAGAATTGCCTCTGTCGCAAAGATGATACTCATCATAATCGGATCGAGAGGATCGATTAAAGCGCCGTCCAGTCCGTTCACAATGCATGAGGCCATAAAGGCCCGGTTGACCTGTTTCCTCGCGGGCAGGCCGTAGGAAATGTTACTCAGGCCCGTAATCAGCTTAACCCCGGGAAAGTTCTTTTTTACACCTTTAATTGTGTCTATCACGACCAAACCGAAATTTGTATTCACGCTTATCGGTGTTGTTAACGGATCGATGGCAATATCCTCAATTTTTTTACCGGCTTTCGTAAGATCATTGATGATCTGTTCCGCGATTTTTACCCTGTCATCGGCTTCGTCAGGAATACCGTTATCGTCAATGCAGAGGCCAAGAACCAGGACATTATTTTCAACGGCAAGAGGAAATACCTGTTTCCAGCGATCGCTCTCCCTGGTTATGGAATTGAGCATGGGTTTACCGTTTTTATGGAGTTTCAAACCCATTTCTATTGCCTCTACGCGGGGACTGTCTATAGCGAGAGGTTTTTTTGTCACACCCTGAACCACGTTTATTGCCCATTCCAGTTTTTCCAGTTCATCCGTCACAAAGGCGCCCGCGTTTACGTCAATGAAATCCGCTCCGGCCTCATCCTGTTTAACAGCGAGAGTTTTGATGAATTCAGCGTCTTTATTTTGCATTGCTTCCTTGATTTTTTTTCGGGTAGAATTTATAAGTTCTCCAATAATTACCATTAATTTCCTCCGGATTGATTATTTTCTTGTAAATTAATAGTAAGAAAAATTTTTAGCAATATTTTTTTCAGCAGGAAATTCAGGCTATCCCATAACATATAAAATGGCCATTTAAACACTATAACCTGTTTAATATATGGATTCAAATTTATAATTTGTAGGTATGGGACAGCCTAATTAGAGGTTGTTTAGTAACCTCAATTATTATATTATTAATAGGGAGTTGAAAATTTCCTATTCATCATAAAACAGGGAGAATGATATGGATTCTGTTGAAGTCGAAGATGCCAAAACACTGGTTTCGGTGGACAGGGTTTTACCTGCGAAGCTGTTAATTATACCGATGAAAATGAGACCTGTATTTCCCGGGATACTGATGCCCCTTGTAATCGGGGGAGAAAAGTATATCAAGACTGTTGAGAAGGTTTTAGAGGATGATGGATTTATCGGTTTGATTTTAAACAGTAATGCTGACATCATGGAAGACAGGGAGGATAACTTCTATAGAATCGGGACCATTGGAAAGATCATCAAGAAGATAAATCTCCCGGACGGGAAGATTAACTTTTTTGTCAATACGATAAAGCGTTTTAAAGTGAAGAAGTTTCTTTCTTTTGATCCTTTTATAACCGCGGCTGTGAGCTACATTGAAGATAAAATGAGGATGGATAACGAGATCAAGGCTCTGGCAAGGGCACTCTACGCCGAGATCAAAGAGGTTTCCGAGGATAATCCCTTTTTCACGGAAGAGATAAGATTGAACATGGCAAATCTCAATGGAGTTGAGAAAATAGTGGATTTTGTCACATCCATCCTGAACATTGAGAAAGAGAAGCAGCAGAATATACTTGAGACCTTTGATATTAAAAAGAGGGCTGAAAAGGTGTTGACCCTTCTGCATAAGGAGAAGGAGCTGTTAAAACTTCAGAAAAAGATCCAGGAAGGGATAAATGAGAAGGTGACAAAGCAGCAGAGGGAGTTTTTCCTGAGAGAACAGCTTAAAGCCATCAAGAAAGAGCTGGGAATGGAGGTCGATGCCAGGAAAACGGATTACAATAAATTTAAAGAGAAGATAGACGCTCTTGAACTTTCCGGCGAGGTAAAGGATAAAGCCGATGAGGAACTTGAAAAGTTAGGATTGATGGATGAACGCTCGCCGGAGTATGCTGTCACAAGAAATTATCTGGAAGCAATATGCTCTCTTCCATGGAATAAATTTTCATCTGAAGATATCGATATCCGGAAGGCTAGAAGGATACTGAACAGGGACCATTATGACCTTGATGAAGTAAAAGAGAGGATACTCGAGTTTTTGTCGGTTAAAAAACTGAAACCGGAATCAAAAGGGTCAATACTGTGCCTTATCGGTCCGCCCGGGGTGGGAAAGACCTCTGTGGGTAAATCAATTGCCAGGGCCATGGGAAGAAAGTTTTTCAGATTTTCTCTGGGAGGTATGAGAGATGAGGCAGAGATAAAGGGGCACAGGCGGACTTACATAGGGGCCATGCCCGGTAAGATCATCCAGGCTCTTAAGATTGTCGGTACCAAGAATCCTGTCATAATGCTTGATGAGATAGACAAGCTTGGAATGAGCTTTCAGGGTGACCCCTCTTCGGCGCTGCTTGAAGTGCTTGACCCCGAGCAGAATGTCGATTTTCGTGACCACTACCTGGACCTTCCTTTTGATCTTTCACATGTGCTCTTTATAACCACCGCTAACACAGTAGATACGATACCATCGCCTTTACTGGACAGGATGGAGGTAATACGTCTTTCAGGCTACATTGAAGAGGAGAAGATCGAAATAGGGAGGCGGTATATTATCCCCAGGTCTCTAAAAAAGCACGGCCTTAAAAATAGTAATGTAAAGTTTGACAGGACTGCGATGAAAGAGGTGCTTCAGGGGTACGTGAAAGAAGCGGGCCTGAGAAACTTTGAAAAGGCCATTGATAAAATATCCCGGAAGATCGCGAGAAAACAACTGGAAAATGAAATCGTATTTCCCCTTACCGTAAAAAGAGACAATGTAAAGGACTTTATTGGAGAGAGGGTATTTCTTGAAGAAACCGCCCTAAGGATTAAAAGGCCCGGGATTGCGACCGGCCTGGCCTGGACTCCCCTTGGAGGCGCGACACTGACAATTGAATCAATTTTGATATCCGGTAAGGGCGGCCTGAAACTTACAGGAAGCCTCGGTGATGTAATGGTTGAATCGGCGAATATAGCACTCTCCTTTGTCCGCTCGAAAACAGGAGAGTATAAAATTGAAGGCGAGCTATTTGAAAACAACTTTATACATCTCCATGTGCCGGCAGGCGCTACACCGAAGGACGGACCTTCAGCCGGCATCACAATGGCGTCCGCGATGATGTCACTGGTTACCGGGAAGAGAATAAAAAACCGGCTGACCATGACAGGGGAGCTTTCGCTTATAGGAAATGTGCTCCCTGTAGGAGGCATAAAAGAAAAGGTAATAGCAGCCAAGAGGGCCGGAATGAAAAACATTGTCCTTCCGGCAGAGAACCGGAAAGATCTGAACGAGATCCCCGATTACATCAAGAAAGGTATCACATTTCATCTTGTCGAAACGATGGATGACGTGGTGAAACTGGTGTTTGCCTGAACCTTATTAATCATACAGACTTATTATGAAACAAAATAATGACAGCGTTCCTGCCGGAAAGGTGCCCTGGTTTCTTTTGTACCTGCTCGAATTTACGGGCGGCATGACCTTCAGCGCACTTGGATCAATGCTCCCCGATATCTCAGAGATATTTGCTCTTTCCGTAGCACAGGCTGCTTCACTCCCTTTCGGCCAGTTCCTGGGCGGGTTTTGCGGTCTTATAATCCTCGGACTTATTATATCCCGTGCAAAACCGAAGGTTATTCTCACAGCGGCAGCCTTTTTAATGACTGTTTCAACACTCTGTATAAGTATTATACACAAATACTCATTTGGATTCGTTTCGACTTTTTTTTTAGCCGGAGCAGCTATGAGCATTCAATTCGCACTGCCCGGCGTTATTACAACCTTTCTGGCCGGAGGAAGTGCGGCGAGGAACATGAATATTGTCTATTCATTCATGTCGGCGGGCGTGGTTTTTTCTCCGCTGGCAGCAGGTGTTCTCATTGCTTCCGGCTTTCACTATCCCGCCATCTTTATAATAATCTCATCCGTTTCCCTCATCACGGCCGTTATCACTCTGCTGATTTCCTTTCCCTCCACAGACCTCGGTCCCGGCTTTTCTCGCCCGGTTTTGAGGGATCTTTTTACAAATCACCGTCTATTTGTGATAGTCGTACTGGCCGCAGGCATGTGTTACATGAGCGCGGAGGCTGTTCCCAATAACTGGATCCCAAAGTATCTGACCGATACCTTCAGCGGTTATACAGGTTTCCGCCCGGGACTGATTCTCGCACTCTTCTGGGCCTCGGTCACCGTTGGGAGATATATCTGTGCGGCTGTTCTGAATTTCTGGAACAAACCCCGTGCCCTGCTGATCATTCTTTCCCTTTGCGCTTCCGCCTGTCTTCTAACAGCGCCCGGCGTCACAGACCCCTTTCTGACAGAGCTGATTTTTATTTCCTCGGGCCTGTTTTTTTCAGGTATGATACCTATTATATTTTCTTTTAATGAACATCTGCCCCGCAGGCTATCAGGCTCCATGTTTATACTTATTTTAGCAGTGGGTATGCTCGGGGCTTCCGGTGCAGGAAAATCCATCGGACTTATTGCCGATGCAGCAGGGTTTCGTGCGGCCATCATGATCGGCGCGGTTCCGCTGTTCATTATCTTCCTCTTAGTTTTTGTAATTAAAAAAAGTATCACCTCATAAAGATGCTTTTACTTTTTCCATAAATGAGAATATATTCAATAAAAATTTATGAACGCTGCAGGTAATGGTATGAATCCATTTGATGTACTTAAAGAGAGGGGTTTTATCTATCAGGCCACAGATGAGAAAGCCTCAAGGGAGAGCTTCGAACGAAAGTGTGTTACGGCCTATATAGGATTCGATCCAACGGCGGATTCTCTCCACGCGGGAAGCCTCGTTCCTATAATGGCACTGGCTCATCTTCAGCGGAACGGGCACAGACCGATAGCACTCCTTGGCGGCGGAACCGGGCTCGTGGGGGACCCGTCCGGAAAAACAGAAACGAGAAAGCTGCTGGGCATTGAAGTGATAAAAAAAAATGCTGAAGTATTCAAAGAACAGTTCTCACGCTACATAACCTTTGATGAGGACAGGGCCCTGTTATTGAACAACGCGGACTGGCTCGTGAACCTGAAATATATTGAGTTTTTAAGGGATATAGGAAAGCACTTCTCGGTCAATAAGATGCTCACCGCAGACTCAATAAAGCAGAGGCTTGAGAAGGGCCTTACATTCATAGAATTTAACTACATGGCGCTTCAGGCTTATGATTTTTACATTCTTAATAGAGATTACGACTGTGACCTTCAGATGGGCGGACAGGACCAGTGGGGCAACATTGTGGCGGGAATAGATCTTATCCGCAGGATGAATGGAAAAGAAGCATACGGCCTTACCTTTCCCCTTATAATGAGTGCAGGCGGTGAAAAGTTCGGCAAGTCCGTAAAGGGTGCTGTATGGCTTGATTCGGATAAAACATCGCCCTATGATTACTACCAGTTCTTCCGCAATACCATGGATTCAGATGTAGGCAGGTATCTGGGATATTTTACATTTCTGCCGATGGATGAGGTAAAAGAGCTGTCCGGCTTAAAACCGCCGATGCTTAACAGGGCAAAAGAGATACTCGCCTTTGAGGCAGCTAGAATAACGCACGGGATTGAGGCTGCGCGGAAAGCATATGCCGCATCCACGGAGAAGTTCGGCGAGGCTGATCCCAATCAAACGGTCTCAACATCATCGGCAATTAATGAAGTAGTTTCCGGAGCGTCAGAGCACCCCGCTGTAAAAATAGGAAAGGGGAGGATCGAGCAGGGGCTTTCTGTTCTTGAAGCCTTTGTGAGCTCGGGGCTCTGCGGGAGCAGGGGAGAGGCCCGAAGGCTTATCAGGCAGGGTGGAGCTTATATTGAAGGAAAAAGAATAGACGACGAGAACCTGATGCTCAAGAAAGAAGATTTCACGGAAGGAGAGCTCAACCTGAGGGCTGGGAAGAAGAGATATATGAAGATCAGAGTTGAGTAGAGGGCCGGTTAAATCGGCTTTAGAATTGACCTTCTTTACATATTACGGTGTATTTTTTCATAAACAGGCTGTATCAGTATTTAAAGGGCCTGCCTGCCAGTATGAGGGAGAGAGCTTCCGCCCTGGTCTTTTCGTTTTCCTGGAAAATTCCCCTTACTGCGCTGGTAATTGTGTAGGAGCCCGGCTTTTTTACGCCCCTCATTATCATGCAGAGATGTTCCGCTTCTATAACCACTATTACACCGTGGGGCTTTAATTGTTTCATAATGAGATTGGCGATTGACGTTGTAAGCCTTTCCTGGACCTGCAATCTTTTAGTGTATACATCGATGACTCTGGCGAGTTTGCTCAGCCCGGTAATCCGGTTATCCTTTGGAATATATCCTATATGCGCTCTTCCGTAAAAGGGAAGCATGTGATGTTCACACATTGAGAATATAGGGATATCTTTCACAATGACAATTTCATTATGCTGCTCCATGAGTAAAACCTGTAGAGTGTCTTCCGGATTTTGAAAGGCCCCTGAAAAGATATCTTCATACATCCTTGCGACTCTCTCGGGAGTTTTAACAATGTCGGACCTGTCGGGGTCGGGATCGATTTCTTCGATAATCATTTTAACCGCTTTTTTAATTTTTTCTTTGTCCATCCGGTTCTCCGAAATGTCTGGGTATTTGAGATTAGCAAAAATACATAAATTAACTGTGAAAAATCAAATTAAATCTTACCCGCACTATTTTCCGATACAGAAGTTATTGAATATTTCATTGAGTATTTCAGTTGTTGTGACTTCCCCTGTTATCTCTCCTAGGATATCCATCGCGCTCCGGACATCGTACGCCATGAGTTCCGGTTCCACGTCTCCGTCCGGAGGTTTTACCGCGTATTGCAGCTCTTTTAGGGCTTTTTTCAGAATAGTGTAATGTCTCGAGCTTGTTACCATCAGGGAGTAGTCGCCTCCCGTGTTTCCAGTTACGACCATCTCCGTCATTTGTTTTTCAAGCTCTTTCAGGCCGGTTCCTTCTTTCGCGGATAGATAAACGAAATCGGGTTTCATACCGGTTTTTCTGACAAGTTCTTCTGTGTTCAAGGTCAGGGTCAGGTCGGTCTTATTTATAATAGGTATATACCGCCCGGACTTTGCTTTTTTTGCCAGCTCAAAATCCCTCCTGTCCAACGGGCAGCTCCCGTCAAATACAAGAAGAATGAGCCCGGCCCTGTCCATGCAGGTCCTGCTTCTTTTAACACCCTCTTTTTCAATGACATTGTCTGATTCTGTTATGCCTGCGGTGTCGGCAAGTATAAAAGGAATACCGTTCAGGTTCAGCTGCTCCTCAATTACGTCTCTGGTTGTCCCGGGTATCGGGGTTACGATTGCCCTTTCAAATTTAAGAAACGCGTTTAAAATGCTCGATTTCCCGACATTCGGCTTCCCTGCTAGAGCTGTCAAAACACCGTCCTTATATATCTTTCCTGTATCATAGCTTGCGATAAGGGATTTAAGTTCTTTTTGTACTGAAAGAGTAGCAATTTTTAACTTATCTATATCAACAGCAGTAGTATCCTCCTCATCAGGGAAGTCGATATTCGCTTCAAGCATTACGAGGATGTCTTTTAATTTTTGAATCAGTCCGTTTATTTTTTCCGAAAGGCTGCCTTTAAGTTGAGTAAGGGCAGTCTCAAGGGCTTTTCCTGTTTTAGCTCTGACAATATCGAGCACCGCCTCTGCCTGCGCGAGATCTATCCTCCCGTTGATAAATGCCCTTTTTGTAAACTCCCCGGGCTCCGCAAGGCGGGCTCCCTTCATGAGCACAAGGCGCAGGACTTTATTTACGGCAACTGCCCCGCCGTGGCAGTTAATCTCCGCGATATCTTCCCGTGTGTAAGTGTGAGGGGCCTTCATCAGGGAGACAAGCGCTTCATCTGCAATACCCTCATCCCCCTTAATGTATCCAAGACGCATTGTGAAAGATCTAACACTGTTATTTAAATCCTTTTTTCCGTGGGGATGAAAAATATTTTTAACGATGTCAAAGGCTTTTTCCCCGCTTATTTTTACTATGCCGATCCCGCCCTCACCCGGCGGGGTCGATACGGCTGCTATGGTATCAAAGGGTGTGGTTCTTAACATTTTATATAAAATAATAATGAATGCGGATTTATCAAAAAAAAACCGGTATGATAAGCACTATGACAGGATTGAATGGCTTACCAGACTTGAACCGCAATCTTTTTCTAAATAATTGAGAAATTCGCGTAACTATTCAGCTCTAAAAAAGGATATGAAGTTTTGAAGGTGCCCTGTCATTCTGCAAGATAAGGAGTTATATCTCTACATAATTACAAAATAACTTATACGAGAGTTTCATTTAGAGGGAAAAGGGAGTTCCCTTATCATATCCGGTTTAATGTCCCTGACAGTTTTGGCGCCTGCCGCAAGCATTGCTTCCTGAAGCTCATCCCTGATTTTGTGCAGGTAAAAGGACACACCCTCTTCGGCCGCGCCTGCAATTGAAATTACAAGCGGCCTTCCAATAAGTACAATGTCAGCTCCCAGTGCGACCGCCTTGAACACATCTTCCCCGCTCCTGATGCCTCCGTCAACCATAATTAAAATGTCATTTCCGACGGCATCCTTTATCTCTTTCAAAACTTCAAGGCCTGAGGGGAGGTATTCAAGTATCCTGCCTCCCCTGTTGGAAAGAACGATTCCCTTGGCGCCTGCATTTACGGCCCGAAGGGCGTTATCTTTTGAGAGAATGCCTTTTACAATAACCGGGACAGGGGATTTATTGATTATTTCTGAGAGCCGGTTTTCATTTATCAGGACCGCTCCGCGGCTGTCCTTCAGGTCCATTGAAAGCCCGCATGTCTTGATCCCTGCTGCGAATAACTTTTCAATGTTATTAAGAGTTGTTTTTTCTCCACAGTAGGGGTTTAAGAACGGTATTCCATGCCCGTACACGTCTGAAAGAGGGCTTATCAGATAATCGATGCTGCCGTTTGCCGGTTCGAGCTCTAACTGTGAAATGAGGCCGATGCTTCCTGAATTTTTTGTTCCTTTAAGCAGTATCCTGTTGTATTCCTCCTCCCCGAATATGCTGTTCAGGTTTTTCTTGATATTTGAGACCGGAGCAGGAAGTACAGGAAGGTCAATGGGTATACCGAATATATCGCTTCCGGTATTAACATTGTCCATGCTCTTCAAAATATCGGGAATAATAACATACCTTTGTAAAATACGGAAATTTCTCTTAAAACCGCCCCCGTTCAGCTTTGACCCTATCCCGGGAAACCACCCGGAGCATTCTTCGCCGTCACAGACCCTGCATACAGAGCATGTTCCTGATAATTTCTCAAGGGCGATTTTTCTTATCAATCCTTCGTTAATTTCACCTTTTGTGCCGAGCAGTATCTTAAGTGTTTTAACTCCAAGGTTAGCGCTGTTGAGAGCTTCCTCCCTTGTATCCGCTGCCGCGATGACATTCCCGCATTTCTCCACGTTGCTGGTTGGAATGTGTACCGTATCACCAACAGCGCAGGTGACGAATACATTTTTTACGCCTTTTATGGATATTGCCTCTTCGACTCCTTCTATTGTTCTTACAACACCGCTTCCGGGTATTATGGCCCTCTCTGCGGATACCCTTTTGAGTATCTCGGTAATATCACCCGGAGGATTCCCCAGCGCGATATTAATCGCAGCTCTAACAAGATTAACCCCGCTTGAATAAGGATATGTGTAGGCGGACATGAAGCCGCCTGACAGGCGGGAAGCGATCTCGCCCACCATCGCGCCTGAGCTTGTGATCTTAATGTCTCCTTTTGCCGCGCCGGTTTCTATCCCCAGTGTCTGTATTCCTCTTTTAAAAACCCCGACTCCGTCATCAACCATGTCAGGTTTAAGATTCGTGGGCATGATATGACCGGTTTCAACAAAGTAAGGCGGGAACTCGATGATCCTGTCAGCGATGCCTGTAATCAGTATCTCTCCGTCCCACACGAGAGCATCAATGCTGAGCTCAGGTCCGTCCATAAAACCTTCACAGATCATTTCCCCCCTTGGAGTTGAGTTTTTTGCCCTTTCATAGGCAAAGCGGATCACTTCGGGTTTATCAACCTTCATGACTCCACGGGCGCCCATGTTGTCCGCAGGTTTAATAACGAAGGGAAATCCCAGCTTTCTTGACGCATCTACCACATCATCGTATGTTCCGCAGGGGAAAAAAACCGGCTGAGGGATGCCTTTTTCTTCCAGCCGCCTTCTCATCTTGATCTTGTTTGTTGTTGCTTCCGCGACATCGATTCTGTTCCCCGGAAGGTCAAGGGCGTGCTGTACCGCGGCAACAGTCAGTGAAGCATCCGTACCAACCGTTATTACTCCGTCTATTCTTCTGGTCTGCGCAAACTTCTTTGCGACCCTTACAGTGCCATCCACATCCCTTGTGCTCATAACTATGGGAAAATCCGCGAATTTCATGCCGTAGGCATCTTTATCGTAGTCTGTTACAAGGGTTAACAGTCCCATTTCTCTCGCTGTTTTAATGGCAGGAGCCTGAAGAATACCCGCGCCGATTATCATGAGTATTTTTTTCACTATATCAATACCTCTACGCGCAAATTGTTTACTGCCTGTGGTTTTATCTATTAATATGGATAAAATCACAATTAGGTATAAACCATAGGCGATTAATAAAATCTCATAATGGTTAATAAGTTTCCTTGCCTATAGTTGATATATCGAATCACTTTAAAAGAGACATAAGATATAAAACCCTAAACAAAAGGAGTATTTTTTCTGAAAGCCGTTGCCTTGAGGAGCGCAATCAGTTTACCCTGCGAGTCTTTAACCTCAATAGTATAACACCCGGTACTTTTCCCCCTGTGTCTTTCACAGCAGACGGCTGTTATTGTTTCACCCGGCTGAACGGCCTTCAGAAAGCTTATGCTCATCTCAAGAGCCAGGGCTAGAGTCCCGTGACTGTTACAGGCAAGGGCGAATGCGACATCGGCAAGGGAAAAGATTACTCCTCCGTGGCAAACACCGGCAGCATTCACATGATTATCTTTAACGTTCATGCTGACAGAGGCAGTCCCCTCTTGAAAATTGACAATATCCATATTAAAACAGGAAATTAACGTGTCCTTTTCCTTTATCAGTTTTTTGACTTTTTCCAGAGTTGTATCCAACATGCCGCCTCCTTGTGTGCGGGAAGATTTATAGGGTCAAGTTAAATATCGGCTAAAATCTGATTCAGGCTGCAACATCCGCTTTTGTCTGCTTGACGTACCGGTCTGAAATTAGGTATTTATTATTTATCGGATACTAATTATCTTACGGCAAGCCCCATAAGGCTGAGGAAGTCGTGAAAGTTACCTTTCCAGGAGATACACAGTACTATAAATTCAGTCTGTACGGTTTTTAAAGAATTTGAAATTCTTTGATCCCTTTATTTTACTCTTTTTCAGAGAGATGGGGCTTAACTTTTTAGAGATAGGGACGCTCTTCTCAA
>SDBT01006309.1_pt1 | contig 19712 bp, 11 predicted proteins | sample 2277101 | NCBI WGS metagenome assembly SDBT01 (sample SAMN10404973, study PRJNA504765) | marine sediment metagenome | isolation source: marine sediment core GS10_PC15, 103 cmbsf | place: Arctic Ocean: Southern Knipovich Ridge | collected 2010 | reverse complement strand
CCGATGCAAGCATACGGGGTATTTCGCCGAAAAATTAACACTTCGTGTTACCGCAAATCCTCAAAACAAATACTTTTTTTTAGAAACCCCGGGGCAAGCCCCGAGGAATTCTTTCGATTAAAAGTATCTTTCACAATTTTATATTTAAAAAACCTATCCGACAAATTTACCGTTAACCAGCCGTCGGATAAATTATAATCGACTCTATCAGCAAGAATTTTTCCGCTCTGATCACATCCTATAACCTTAACTTTATTATTTAATCCCATTTCCGCAAGAAGAAAAGCGACCCGCTCTTTTTCATCAATGGGGATAAGCCATAGGTTACCCTTATCTTTCACTACCACCGCGCTGTTCGCTACTGATATTTTATCTGTTTTTTGGCGTTTCCCTCGTCCATCCATATATAAATATTCCAGAGAATATACCAAATCTATCCTTTGTCCATTCATCATAGCTGACATTTCAAAAAAATTCTCTCCCTGTGCTGCGTAACTGTTGGGTGGCAACAGTAGGTTTCGTCCTCCCATTTCAACGGTTAGGTTTTCCACTTCATTAAGATTTACAACGGTTATCAGACCACTCTTATACAAGGTCTTGATTTGTCCACGTTTATAGCTGTCATTACGAATAGCGTCACTAGTATTAAGCCATCTATTACCATCGAAATAGGAAATTTTTTCAGCTTTCACCAGTGCGTAACGCGATTGCAATTGCTGCATCATATAATACGATTTTATGATAGCCGGGATTCCCCAGCTACTGGTAATTTTCATGTTATTTAAATTATTAATGACGGGCATATCAATAAGATATCCATTATGACCGTAAGCTATGGTTGTAGTAATAAAACGGTCAAATTTACGGCTTCGGCTGTTTCGCTCGTCAGCTTTAATCCCGCTATGGTAAAACATTCCGGGGCTGCCCATCCCGATACTAACTTCGAGAGGATGAATATGCAGCAGGTCAAAATCTACTAATGCCGGAACTTTATCCGGATCGGAATCCTTTAATTGGCCATAATTACCATCCGTTAATCCGGCGTAAAACCAATGGTACAATCCTTCACTAAATACCGGTCCCTCATAGGCTTTCTTTTCATTATTTAACAAAATGGAATAGGCTTTATGCTGTCCCCTTAACATACCGGCTTCAGGAACCCGGTCGTCAAAATCCACTCTTGCCCATGGCGTTACAGCTGTATGCACGTCGCAATAAACGGTATTCGAACCATATTTTTTATGAATCTTTGGCGAATACTCTGCTTCAAACACCTGGGCCAAATAAGGTTTCAGGGTATAACACCTCGGCCAAGCGTTGACAAAATCTTTATTGGGATTACGGGCAACACGATCCGGAGACCAGTTTGCGTTGACCGGGGCAAAATCAATATAATTGTTATACAATCCGCAAATAAATCCTAACTCTTTGACACGCTTTACATATTCCATTAATGCTTTATCCCCGCCTTTTTTAGGCGCCGCTTGTAAACGGAGTGTAAAAGATTCACCACCATCACGCCAGGTTTCTTCATGATGACGGACAATGAATTGAGAAACGCCGTAATCCCGCAAAACTTTTAAACCCTGATAAAATTTTTCATGTGTTTCCCTGTCCGGTGACATTCCCCAATTCTCTTTCCACAAGCGGCTACGGGTTATTTTCCCCATTGGAGAAGGACTGTGAGGGATGGTCGGTAAAACATCATGAAAATTAGAACTAACCGAAAGAATTATACGCTCTTTCAGAGGATTCCTTCGACCATCTGTTTTCGGCATATAACGGCTTCCGCCATTAAAGAAAACTTCTGTTTCGGACAGTATTTTATTGCGCGCAAAAAGCATTGAAGCATGAGTATAATAATGATCGATAAGTGCAAAGACAAAAAGGTTTCCACTGCAGACAACCTGAGGATCTGGAACGCCATAGGTTAGCATAGGTACGCGTACTAATTTTACGGGTTTATTGCTTTTTAAATGTCCGAGATTTAATTCACCCGCTTGTTCCGATTGTACGCCAATATCGATGATCAGGGAATTATAACGAATGGCAATGGATATGGAATAAGGGATTTTTCGTTTACCTTTGATATAATTCCAATGATAAACGACGCCCCCATCTAACTTCTCAACGCTATCGAGAGAGCGTTCATCAAAATCATTAGTATCATTTGATTCCGATGTGACAAACTCAATATCCCCGTTAATAAAAGGATCAATTTTTTGCCCTGAATCCGACTCAATACGAAAGTCTCTCAGCGTCCCGCTTTCCGGAGAATACGTATAGGTAATTTTATTTCCATTTTGAAGAAAACTAGCAACAAACTTATCACCATTTAACCGGCTTGATACGATTACGGAATCTTCAGGTACTGGTATCATGGTCTCTTTAGTTGTTAAAAATGGAACCATATCAGGAAGCGGTTCAAGATTAAGAGGTTGCCAAAGCTCACGATCGAAATTAACAGAATCAAAATATAGCAGACGATTTTCTTTATTTGCACAACCATCAATACGGATACTCTTAAAATACAGACGCTCATCGGGGTGGGCAAAATGTCGCCATTTTAAAAACCATTCTTTCCAATTTACTTTACCCATAAAAAGAGATTGCTCTTCACCTTTAGCATTCACCAAAACGATATTTACAGCAACACTTGGTGTTGCCGGATCAGGCGACCATCCCCAGTTATTCCCGTAAATCCAAATCCCCAAATTATCAGCATCATTGGGTATGAGAACAGGCTTTGGCGGACCGAATTCGAATGAGCTGGTTCTACCTTTGCCCTTATAGTCAACCCTCGCCACATAAGCGCCATCCATTTGCTGAACCCTTGATCGGTACAGGCGTGCCGAAGCCCCTTTTTGCGAATTAATCCACCAACCGTCCAAATCTTCAAAATCAATCAAAGGTTTATCGTATCCGGGCCGATCTCCCATTTCGTATGGGCGTTTCCCTAAATTCTGATCGGGATCGTTATTATATACCTTTTTATTAACCATAGTTAAAGAGATCGGTTTTATATCAGGATGCCCTTCAATCATTATTTTACATTCCGATTTTTGTGGATTAAAGGTGAGCGCATAGTTCTGTTGCAGAGTATCTCCCAACGGTAAAACTTGTTTTTGTAAAACCTTCCCTTCGCTATCCAATAACAATAGCGGTAGATTGACAGATTTTGGCAACGATATCCCCATTGCTGAAAACTTTAAAAACAGGGGTTCATCCATAGCCGGTTCGGAATCATTCAAACGGCTATTTTCAAAAAGCTGTGCCTGCAATTCAGTATGATCATTTAAAACGGGAATTTTTACTTTTAATCCCCTTACCTCTTTATCGTTGACGGTTTTAACGGATAGACCAAAACCCCAGCCCCCGGTTTTTTCATCCACCTTAAGGAGGAGTCGGTTATCTCCTTTTTTTAAGTGAACAATTAAAGGCATAGAATTAAGAACAAGCTGTGCTGTATGGTTTTCATACACCTGTTCTCCGTTAAGTAAAATTTTTAAACCATCATTGTGGCTTAAACCCAATTTTACCGTCATCTCTTTATTAACATTCAGGACAACATAGGCATAAGCAACCACATCATCGTTTTTCTCATAGTAACTGTTAAAATCAATCCACTCCGAGGGATATAAGGTTAGTTCCCATGAATATGATGTATGGATTAATTGACCGGCATAAGGTGAGATAGAACTTTCTCCGCCATAATCCACTAATAAATCAGTATGATAACCATAACAGCCGTCTCCATGTCCGCTTATACCAACTGCTCCTTTCTCTGAATTAGAGAATGGGCCGAGCAGCAGCCAATTTTTTATGGAACCGTCTCTGCCGGGAACGTATTCTAAAAAGGATGTTTGGGCAAAGGAAGCACCATTAAATGCAGATAGAACAAAAAGGAAGAATAGTAGGTGAAGATATTTTTTATACATAATTATCCTAAGTTATTTATAAATCCGGATTCCAAATTGTTGCATGGATATGGTGAAGATAATTTTTTGTTGAATAATAAAATATAGCAACCATTTTCCCATCAGACCTGGTAACCACACGTGGATAACCCAAATCAACATATTCCATGTCTTCAGACCAGAAATCATCTAAAAGAATCATAGGTTCACCCCACGTTTTTCCTTCATCTGAACTATACGCCATTTGAATAGTGCCGTATTCTCTTTCTCCAAATACAGCGCAAAGGCGACCATCTGAAGTAATTCCAAGAGCGGGTGGATTTCCATTCCCATCTCCAGCATCTCCCACTTTAGATTGGAAAGTCCATGTTTTACCTCCATCCGTTGAAGCATACGCATCTACCCAATTTTTCGGTTTCCCATCTTTAGGAACATATTTTCGACGCATAACAGAAAGCAGTTTTCCGTTTTGTAACTCAAAAGTTTGTGACATTACTGCACGACATTGGGTAGCATAAGGATTTTTATCTTCCTCTTCATATAGAGGGACTTTAAACGTTTCTGCAATCTCATCTTCTTTAAATGGTTTTACAACCCACCCCATAAATTCAAATGTTTTGCCCCCATCCACAGTTTTTAGACAAAAAAGTCTATCAGTACCAAACTTACCTTTCTCTCTTGCAGATAGAAAAAACAGACATTCATTCTTTCCAGTTACAACATAATCTGTACGTGGAGTAATCTCTCCTAAACCATACTTTTTAATCTCAGGATGATTTTGCAAATCTCCAAAACTAAAAGGCCCTTCCCATGAAATTCCGCCATCATAACTATAAAAATAGTGCCCTCTTGGATCATTAGCACCATGATAGGCTGTACCCACAATTCTCATTACAAAACGGGGCACTTCAAAATCAATTGGTTCTTCTGGAGTTTTTAATTCAGGTTGACTCCCAAAATCACCTACATAATTCTCCGGATTAAAAGCCTCCCAGGTTTCACCACCATCCAAGCTTCGTGCTAACCAACTCGACATAGGTTTACCAATATTATGCGCATCCTTTTTTAATACGTAAGGAGCCTCTGTAAAACCAACAAGTAATTCATCTCCCTCTATCAGCCATGCCCCATTATTAGCAGGCCAAGCTGCAAATCTATTTTCTTGGGCATATACGATAACTTGCTCTGCATCTTTTACATGCTTAAAACTTATTGGGTTTTTATTTTGCGCAAAAGAATTGGTTACGCTCAATATTGCAATTAACCAGAAATAAAGTGCTTGTTTCTTTTTGTTCATCATTTAATACCTCCTAATTATTTATTAAACGATTTAATTCGTCAAATTATTAAGAATGTATTCACAATTAATCACTTTTTCTACAAAATCCAACGGAAAATAATAATAGTGATTTGAAGCCTCATATCCGATGCGGGAGTCTTCTTTGCTGATTAGGTACATTTGCCTGGCTAATTGTTTTTCATCCATAGCAATATTTTTAATGGTTTTTAGTTTTGCTTCAAGCTCTTTTTGTTCAAGGTCTTCAGTTAAAAGGCTGTCACGAGCCATAGTAAAACGAATCTGGTTGGCAGTGCTTTTAAAATGAATCCAGGCGGTAATTGCAAAACGATGGTCTTCAATAGCATTTGCTTTCTGATCAGGCGATTTTGAATTTGCTATTGCTTTCTCAAAATATGGTAAGCCTGTCTCCCAACCGTCAGCAAGTTTTTCAAATTGATCTGCCAATACCTCGTCAGGATAGATGCCCCGCCATTGATCCAGCTTATCAAACGGGAAACCAAGCATCGTTGCTTTTTTTCCAGTCGGCTCAATATAAAGCGGGTTGGAAGGCCCATAATTCATTGGGGCATAATAAATACTGAGGCCATAAGGGAATTCGGTGAATGCCAAGCTGAATACATCCCAGGCATTTATAACATCTGGAGCTGAATTTTTTCCATATCTCTTAGTGGCTATTTCCAAAAGAGACTGAGCTATGCTTTTGGTAGGATGATCCTGGATATATTTAACCAGTTCCAGATTTGGTGAGGGATATCCACCTAGCGACCAACTGAGCATCAGACCATCTATATTGTCATTTTGAAGGTTTTTAATGTGCTCTGCAACCAGGTTCATAACCGGCAAATAAGGAATGGCCGACAGTTCCCAGGTGTTGTTAACCTGAACCTTTGCAATGGTTCTTAGGTTTCGTTTTTTTGCAATATCCCACAGCCGGAGCGCCCTTGGCCCGGGGCCTACTACAGACATTGAATATTCACCAACTTTTGCCTTGATTCCACCTCGTTGCAGGGGCTTACTCCATTCGCTCACACTCATATGGTATACGTTGTCGGGGAGTTGTTCGATAATATCGGCAGCCCAGCGATTTTTACCCCAAGCCGTGCCATCTGGCCAACCCCAGTCCCAAACGATTACTTTAGCATCCGGATTTCCCTGCCATACACCATCAGCAATAGTTTTATTTACTTCTGCAATCACTTCGGCAGGCTGTCGTTTTGAACAACGAAGGCATTGATCTCCTTTTTGTTTCGACCAGCAATTGGTCAGGTTTTCGGAAGCACTAATGGTGAATACACCTCCAAGTTCGGGAACTGTGGTAAATACATTAGCTAATGATTCTTTGATCCATTGACGAACAAGAGGCACACTGGTACATAAGGTGCCAAAATCCTGATTTTGATAACCCATCATGTAAGATCTGTCTTTGAAGAATGACGGAGGCATGGCTCTTGGTTCATTCATATAGAGATAGATCTTGATCCCATATTTTTCAGCACGCTTGGCAAGTTTACGGAGATTGTTCAGTCGTATTTCATGGTCGGCACCAAGTTCTGGAAAAATCTTACTGGATGTTAACTGATTTAATACTACATGGAGCCAAACGCCGTTTATTCCCTGTTTGTTGAGACACTGGAGTAAGCCTTCAGGAAAAGGGTCGAGTTCAGGGTGTAACAATGGGTCGCCAAAGGGTGCAAAATAGGAATAAATAAACCGGAGGGGAGCATCTTTATCAACTTCTGATTTGTTAAATTCATAATTTTTATCCGTTGCTGATAAATTTTTTATGAAAGCAAACCGTTCTTCTTGCGGCTTATTAAGTTCTTTATCAAAATTATCTTCAACGATTTTTTTTATTTCGGCGCAACGTTTTTGGGTTGCTAGAGTAGGTTGAGCGTATTGAATAGACGAACATTCCGGTTTCATTCCGCCTACTTTAACCCAAAGAAAATCATCATCTCTCAGAGTTAGATCCAACTGTTCGGGGTTCCAATTTAATAAGATAAGTAGCTGCTCGTAACTGATCAAATTCCAGTTCCGACGGATTAATGATATATATCCGCGTTGCTCATATTCCAGACTTGGTTCAGAATATGTTGGAAGCCCCATAGATTTGCCTTCTTTACGTACATTTTCGGTTGTTGTATTCAATATCTTTACCATACGATCCAATGGAACCGATTCCCAGTTACGCCAAATAAATGCATGCATACGGGAAGGAAAATATTTATATAATGATTCTGTAGATGTATTATTCATTAAAACTGGTTGAATTTTATCTGTTTTAGGGTTACTACATTTTGTTATACTAATTAACAGAATTAGTAAAAAAACCATCTTTAAAAAAACTGATTTGTGCCGCATTTTATACTTCTTTTTATTTTTTTTATTTTTCACCCTTACCAGATAAATGAAGGGCATTATTCATATATTTTAAATTTCTGGTTCAACAATATATTTCTCGAAGAATTTCCAACTAACACTTCAAACTCACCAGGTTCAACAACCCACGATTTAGACTTAACATCGTAAAATGCTAAAGCTGATTTATCAATTTTCATTGAAACCGTTTTACTTTCACCAGATTTTAAGCTAACTCTTGCAAATCCCTTTAATGATTTTGCTTCTCTTTCAACACTCGCTTCTTTATCACTAATGTACAATTGAACTATTTCATCACCATCAACCTTACCACTATTCTTAACTGTTAATCCAACTATAAGCTCATCCTCTTTATTCATCGAGGTTTTACTCAACTTCAAATCATTGAATTCAAATGTTGTGTAAGAAAGTCCAAATCCAAATTCATATAACGGATCAATATCATACTTGTCGAAGTGGCGGTAACCCATAAATATACCTTCGGAATAATAAGCAACATCTTTTTCTCCGGGATATGTTTTTACTGCCGGGTGGTCTTCCCATTTTTCCATAATAGTGAAAGGCAATTTGCCTGAAGGATTAACCTCTCCGAAAAGTATTTGAGCAAGTGCTGTAATTCCTTCTAAAGGAGAAATTGGATTGATGGCATTTGAGTGTCCTGAACCATCGCCACCTAAACGAGCTGTTGCAGCATTTGGACCTATCATTGCGAGGGTTTTTATTTTGTCCTTTTGCAACGGGAGGAAATTATTCTCATTCCTTAACAGTACAATACTTTTTTGCGCAGTTTCAAGAGCAAGAACTTTTTTATCGTTAGAATTAAACATTCAGTATCCTCACCCAATCAATCAGATTTTGATTTCACCGGGGGAAACCACATAATCATAGGATCTGGGCCCAACCCGGTCTTTATTATCGAAACAACCTCCAATGTCTCCATATCTATAACATGTATCCCATCTGAATCTTCTTTATGTTCTTTAATTCGTTCGGAACCATTCGGTAATATCTCTGGTTCTAATGAATCTTCGCATCCTATAAATGCATATCTCCCATCAGGAGATAGTTCAACTCCTATTGCATAATCTCCTACTTTTATTCGCTTTATCTCTTTTCGACTTTCAACATCTATCACTGTTAGTGTTCCTTCCTTTACCCAACCCGGAATTAAAGCCTTTTTGCCATCTTCTGTAAATTTAATCCGGACCGGCATTCCAACGCATTCGAAAGTCTCTATTGGCTCGAAACTCTCCATATCTATAATGGTAATGCTTCCTCCACTCTGATTCAATGCCCATAAATATTTATGATCTGGTGTGAAAGCCATACCTTCTACTCCTTCTCCTGCAGGTATCTTTTTATATAGCTCTCCCGAAGAACGATTAATCACGGATATGTCTTCTGAAACTATATTTGCGGTCAATAAGAATTTTTCATCTGGGGTTACATACACCATATGTGAAATCTTACCATGTGTAGGAATCTCTCGGCTAACCTCATTGGTTTTTGTATCTACCTCTACCACATATCCTGTTTGCCCGGCAGTAAAATAGGCGTGTTTACCATCGGGTGCCATGGCCGTACCATGGATGCGAGAGATGTCTCCGGTTGAAATTTGTTTGATATGTTTTTTATGCACCAAATCAATTACCGTGATCGTGTTACCGGGTGACGCGTAATTGGATAGGTATGCAAAACGCTGATCCGGTGTCACAATAATTTCGTGGGGATTTGGGCCGGTAGGTATCGTTCTTATTACTTCAAAAGTCTTTGGATTTACATAGGATAGCGTATTCGAATGTTTATTTGCTACCAGCAGTATCGGTTCCGGCGAATTTTGATCTTTGGCTATTGAATTATTCTGGCCATAAAGTTGAACAGCGGACTGATTTATTAAAAATACTGTGATAGCAAGCGAAATAAGTGTCTGTTTTTTCATAATATTTATTTCCTAAAGTATTCGTTTATTTTAAATATTGATGAGTTCACTCTAAAAAGGGATTAAAGCGAAATAGTCATCCTGAATTTAGTTCAGGATCTCTTGTTTTTATTGAACTTATAGATGCCGAAATAAATTCGGCATGACATTAACAACCTTTTTAGAGTAAACTCATTGATGTTTAAATTTATTTTTCGAAAAATATACTCTCCAAAGGAAAAGGTTGTTTTTTCATTCCAGGTCCTTCTATTTCAAAGTCCAATGATTCCGTACCGGTATTTTCATAATAAAACAATTCAAATTTGTGTCTGCCCATAGAAAGATATGTTTTCCCTTTAAAGGCTTTAAGCCCTGTATAACCAGCGTTATCAACCACAATTTCACCATCTAAATAGACCACACTTCCATCATTGGCTGAAGAATATAACGTGTATTCGCCATCCAGCTTTATTTCAACATACCCTTCAAACTTAATTGCTACATAATCGCCTCTTCTTTCTATTTTATTCACATCAAACTCAAATGTTTTTCCTGTTGAAACCGCTTTTATATTGTGTAAGTCTGGTCGTTCTTCCCATATACCCTCGTAAACTGTATATTTCAAACCATTCACTTGGGGATCAATAAATGAAATTTTTTGCTCTATAACTTTACTAGAAGTATGAGGGAATCCTTTCATAAAAGCTCTTGTCTTTAAGTTTGTTATTTCGTTTAATTCAATAGGTAAAATGTATTTTGCAGAATTCAGAGTAGGCTCACTACCATCTACCGTGTAATAAATCTCAGAGTTTGAACTTGATTCCATTGTGATTGATGCTTTATTGTGTTTATGGTAAAGCGAATCTCCTCCGATAATAATTGGAGCAGTTAGATGCTCGAGTATTTTAGGATCAGCTATTTCAGAAATGATATGGAATGGGGGTTCTGTTCCGCCTACGCGGGTGCTAAAAAAGTTGAATAACATAATACCATCCACCTTGTTCTTCCACAGATGTTGAGCAATGTTTCGGTAAGTTTCATCTTCTGGTTCCACCTCAATGGACGCATACAAGGGATATCCTTTGGGGAAAATATCTCGGTATTTCTCTACAGGCAATGGAAAATCATTACGTAGATAATGAGACACAGTAACAAAATCAAGGAGGTCTTCCTGCACCCAGGTCAATGGGTCAAGTCCGATAGCGATGTTTTGCTCAGGTTTTGCCATGATACGAGCAGAAAGTAGTATTGGACGTCCTCGTTTTGTGCCTACTTCTCGTGTCATTGCCCGTATCTCCCTCATCCATTGGGTCATGGTCTCAACGTTTTTGTTCTCTTCTCCTGGTTTAAAATACATAGGGAAGCGTTGGAAATCGATATCCAATCCATCAAGATCAAAACGTTTACATATTTCTCGCATTTGAGCCATTTTATGAGCGCGTACTTCGGGGATGGCAAAATTCAATCCTCCGGGAAGCCATCCGGCTACAATGGGATTCGTTCTTGGTCCAAGAATATCCAGATAAACCTGAGATAGTGGATCTCCATTTTTCCCAATACGCCATTCCGGATGTTCCTTCCAAAAGTGGGAAAGAATCAAAGCGTCCTTTTTTTCTACCCAGTGGACTTCATTCAGTCGGAAGGTAACAAAAGCTTCCATACCATTCTGGCGTGCCCGGTCAATGACCAGACCGAGAGGGTCATGTCCGGCCTCAATCAGTGATCGTAAATTAACAATTGCCCGTTCAATCGATATTGGTTCCGGATCAGGTGTGATTTTTGAAGCCAGTTCAGGACTAACATCCTCTCCGATCATTTTTGCCACTTTTGTGGGGAAAATCATTGGCATGCCATAATTTGGACACATAAAAAAACTGGTAACCCCCGTTTCCGCTACTTCATCGATATACGGATACAGCATTTCAGGTGTCATAGGGGGTTTTTCGTAAATAAACATGTTGTCTGCATCGCAGTTGTAAATGAGTCGATAATTTTTTGGTAGGGAGGTTAGTTCTATTTTTTTAAAAAATATCTCGGCAGCCTCAGATTGGATCTGGATACGCCCTTTGCGTGGCTTTACGTCAAAAGCTTTATTTACAAGTATTCCATTGAGGTAAACAGAGATCTTACCTTGATTTGCTATACACTCTAGTTTATTCCATTCTCCAATAGGTTTTTCAACATCCTTTTCTCCGCGAAATCCTTTCACATCCTGCCAGTTCGGATTACGACCATACCAATTGATACGTCCGCCATGAATGGTTACAGGGTCGCCTGCCGGTTGGAAAACATTGGAGCTTCCTTGTTTCTGCGGAGTTACGGAACTTGTTAACGAAAACTGATCACTCCCATCACCAACAACAATAAAATCACCAGTTCCCCCTTCGATTATCTGACATTCTATAGAATGCTTCCAAATGCCATCATATGCACCATCTTCACCTATAGAATGCAGGAGAATACCGCTGTCACGTGCCTTGTCCATCCGTGGTTCAAAAGTCTTTTCTCCCCACTTGAATTCAGCGACGAGGTGATAATTTTCATATTCATTCTCGGTGGTAATACACCCCCACTCTTCACCAGAGATGCGAACCATTCCGTTATTGACAGTGAATACTTTTTTAGGATCATTATTTCGACCACGGTCTTTTAGAAAGGTGTACCAGCCGTCAAGATCGTGACCGTTGAATAATTGAATTGTCGGATTTTGATCTGTGCAAGTTGAATTATCCTGTCCATATACCAGAACGGCCGACGGATTCATTGTTAACAATATGACAATAAGTGAGAAAAGTGTGTATTTTTTCATTCGTACTTTCTCTTTTAATTAATTGATCATTAATAATATAAATTTGTTCTTTATTTCAAAATCTTAATATCTTTCCAAACTACTTTACTTCTTCCTGCTAAATCTGAAGTAGATACTTTCAGTCTATAATTCCCAGGTTTATCAATATTAAATTTGATTTTTGCAGTAGCAGAATTGCTTTTTTCAGTAACAGAAACATTCCATCTGTCATTCCAGAAATCGGTGTAATCTTCCTCTTCAGGACCATACAATTCCCATAAAACATATACGTTTCTGTATATCCCATCTTTATTAGCACCTTGAGTGTAATAGATTGGGGAGGAGCCTTCTGTTACTTCTGCAAAAGCAGTGATGCTAGTAGGTGCTTTTCCACTTGTGGATTTAATTTCGACAGCTAACTGAGGTGAAATACCTTCGGGACGTTCGGGTGTTCTGGCTGAGTCCAAAAGTTTACTCTTCCCATTTTTTGTAATTTCAACTTTTCCATCTTCTCTTATTACAACAATCTCTCGATAACCATTTAATTCTAAGTTTTGCAAGTTCCAGAATGAATCATATTCTATACCAAGACGAATGCATCGCTCAATTTCTATATAAAAATTATTCATCACATCACGATATTTAACACCTTTGCTATTGATGCGCTCCATATTCAATTCCGGAAGTCCACTGAAATTCCCAATTCCCATTTTAACATGTCCAAGGTTATAACCTGTTGGAATTAAAATTGCAATCTCAGCATCCATTTTTAGTTTTTCTAAATCTCGTCCTGGAAAGTTCTTAGAATGCTCCCTTAGATTTCTTGATAAAGCGAGATATTCACTGTATGGAACTGCAGCAAGTTGGTAACTATCCCAATAAAAGAAAAGACTTGCACCTTGGTCGTATGCATGTGTCATGTACCAAAATGCCTCCGAACGAATCACTTGACCATAAATGCTTATTCCCCACTCTTTGTTAGTAACACGAGCTGCACCTCGTAAGAAACCTTTAAACATTCCAATTAAATTTTTTGGATCATCAGCTGGAATCTGGCACTCAAAACTCATATTCAATTCAGGCAAAACCCTCTTTGCACCAAGCCTTCCTGGTGGTTCAAATACCATTGCATATGGGGTTGACTTATCACCTTCCGACAACTGATAAATTGCAGAACTTGGCATTGTTTCCCATGTATAGACGTTTTGCTGTAAGAAATCCATATCACCTACACTAACGTCTTCTCTATCAGATAATTCTTTTAGCAGTTGAATCGGCGAACGTTCATATTTAGCTTTGTGATATTCATGTTTAAATTCTTCGAAGAACAACTGTGGAGTTATAGTTTTACGAAGCGATGGATCTTCTTTGAATTTTGGTCTTAGTGCTTGATCTCTTGTATGCACCATTGGTTCATCAAAAAATATGGCTGGTCCAACATAATTACTTGTATAAAGACATTCCGGATAAAGAACGTCCTTTCCACCAATTCCCCAATAATAAACATTTTCAGTTTCAATCCATTTAACTTGTTCAGCATTTACATTAAAAACATTCATTCGTTTTCAATCATTTCAAAGTAATTTTCCTTTGTTAGTTTTACATACTCGTAGTCAGATTCATCATATCTTCTGGTTTCATCTTTTACTTTTTCATTATGTGGGGCACCAATCAATAAGTCTGGAGTAAGAGTAATAATATGGGTTTCTTTCGGATATGAGGGAACATCTGATTGTTTATGAGTATCTAGTTTATATTCAAGCCCCAAAAACTTAACTTTTCCTTCTAAAGATTCTATTGGATTATTCCTATTCCCAGATCTCGGTAAAAGATGTTTCCATGCACCCGTATTTGGAAGCACAACACCACCAAATGTTTGATTGACAAACTCTAAAGGGGTTGAATCAGAACTTGAAAGAATATAACGAGCAATTTTTTCTTCTGCGGTTTTCACTACTTCAGGCGGGTAACCTGAAGTGAGTATCCAAATAGAAAATGTTTGCTTGTTCTCTTTTTCGGCATCCAATTGAAGCCATTGGTATTGGACCCCATTTTTTTCTTCAACAGCACCAACTGTTAAATTAAATTTCCTAACAACCGATCGGGGAATTTTATCAATTTGTGAGCTGTAGGTTAGTTTAAGTCCGGGTTCTCCTAGTGGATATTTCTGCTCAATTAATTCAACCGCATTCACATTTTGCACAGCCCATAAATAAATTGATACGGTAAATATCAAAGTTATAATCTTATACATAGTCACACTCCTTTTCTTGTGTTATTTCCGCCTTGCGGATCGCCTGCGGAGATTAGCAAAGTTTTTACAAACTGGGAAAATATTTTCTCGCAGAGGCCCTCCAACCGGCGGGCGCGGCGCAGAGGCGCAGAGAAATAATTTTTGTAATATCTTTTTTAATTCGTGTAATTAGTGTAATTAGTGTTTGCCCTAAGAAAAACATCCCCCTTAATCCCCAAGGGGGAGACAGACCTTTCATATATCAAAAGCTGTATAAAAAGTGATACTGCAACAGCCCCAAAAAAGGGGGCATTAATTCGACGCTATTTTATTCAAATATAAAGGAGCCTTTTAAGAGAACATTTCTTGAAGAATTACCAACTAATATTTCGAATTCTCCCGGCTCAACAACCCACGATTTAGATTCAACATCGTAAAACGATAATGCAGATTGGTCAATTTTCATCGATACTGTTTTGCTTTCACCAGGTTTTAAACTTACTCTTGCAAATCCTTTAAGTGATTTTACTTCTCTTTCAACACTTGCCTCTTTATCACTTATATAAATTTGCACAATTTCATCACCTTCAACTTCACCAGTGTTTTTAACTGTTAATTCAATAATAAGCTCATCCTCTTTATTCATCGAGGTTTTACTCAATTTTAGAACATTGAACTCAAATGTTGTGTACGACAAACCAAATCCAAAGGGAAATAATGGTTCAATATTTTCTTTGTCGAAATGACGATAACCAACAAAAATTCCTTCTTTATACATAGCTTTTTCTCTTAAACCGGGATACGTACCATATGCTGGTGAATCTTCCCATCTTTTAAGAAAAGTAACAGGCAATTTCCCCGAAGGATTAACATCTCCAAACAGAATATCTGCTAACGCGTTGCCGCCCTCCTGCCCCGGATAAAAAGCATCTATTATGGCAGGCACATCATCAATCCATTCGTTCATGGTAATTGGTGTGCCGTTATTTAAAACAACAACTGTATTTTTATTTACTGCTACCACTTCTTTAAGAAGCTCCAATTGATTAACATTCAATCCAAGTTCTGTGCGATCATTTGCTTCACCTTCCATTTTCTTGTTTAATCCAAGGCTTAATATGACCACATCAGATTTACAAGCCAGACTTAAAGCTTCGTTCATTTTTTTAGTATCCGGGACATAAGGCTCAAAGCCAAAGTAACAGTGCGCAGTACCGGTTTCTTCATAAAACTCAATACGGATTTTATACACATGGCCCGCTTTAAAAGTAAAACGAGTTGATTTAAGCTGCGCAGGAAGACCATCGAGCCAGTTATCCAAAATCTTTTCCCCATCCAAATAAAGCTTAAACCCATTGTTTGAAAGAAATCCAATTTCATATACACCCGTTCCGGGTGATTTTAATAATCCTGTCCAACGTGCAGACCAGTTATCCGGATTTATAACATCAGTCTTTGGAGATCCTTTGTCATCATCCTTATTATTACCTACCTGATATTCTGCATCGGATTCTCCTAAAGTTGCCGGGTTCCAGTTGAATTCAATATTTTTTTCAATGCGGATTAATACCGGTTCTCCCTCTAAATTGATACTGTTAAAGTATTCCGCTTTAATTCCTGGTTTTCCATCTTCAAGCATAAAATATTCAGAACCTGCGATAGGCAGCGATGTTTTCTTTTCCGGAACACCTCTCTCAAATCCTACCTTTATATTTTTTCCAACCTGATTGACAATTCCCTCATAAGGGGAGATGCCATAGTTACCAGTAAGATCACCACTTCCGCCGGCTGTCATTCTTGCTACATCACCATTTGGACCAATAACCGCAATGGATTTAATTTTATCTTTCTGCAGAGGCAAAAAGTTGTTATCATTTTTCAAGAGAACAATACTTTTCTGTGCTGCTTCCCTGGCAAGGGCATTTCTTTCCGGCGTGTTTGAATGACCACCATAACTAGCCGCTGATTCATCAAAAAGTTCTGCTTTAAACATCGCTTTAAGAATACGACTAACTTTGTCATCAACTGTGGATTCAGCTATTTCGCCTTTGTTAACAGCTTCTATTAGTTTTTTACCATAGAACTTAGCAAACGGCATTTCAAGGTCTAAACCGGCTTTAGCCATTTTTACAGTTGAATGGGTTCCATTCCAATCGGAAACCACAAATCCATCAAACCCCCATTCATTTTTCAAAAGATCTGTTAACAGATACTTGCTCTCTGATCCATAATCTCCATTTACTTTATTATACGATGTCATTACCGACCAGGTATCTGCTTCTTTTACGGCAGCTTTCATAGATGGGAAATAAATTTCTCTCATAGCACGCCCATCAATTTGGGCATCTACTTTTATGCGATTCCACTCCTGGTTATTCGCTGTCATTACTTTGGTGCAGGCAATCACGTTTTTACTTTGCACGCCTTTAACATAAGCGACCGTCATTCTTGACGACAGATACGGATCTTCACTAAAGACTTCAAAGGACCTTCCCCAATGCGGAAGGCGAATGATGTTGATCATCGGGGCAAGTAACATATTTCTTCCCATTACCCGGGTTTCTTCTCCGATACTTTCTGCCACGCGCCGCATCAGATCGGTATCAAAAGAGGCCGCCAGATTGATCATGGCAGAATAATTTGTCGAATGTTTGCGAAAAGTCGGCCCTAATGGCCCATCCGTCATCAGAATTTTTGGAATACCGAGCCGTTTATTTTCTTTTGTATTCAAATTTTCACCGCCGAGCAAATCGACCTTTTCTTCAAGTGTCATTCGCGATAATAAATCTTTAACTCTTGTTTCAACATCATTCTCAGAATTTTTATATGCCGGCAATTCATATGTTTGAGCAATGATTTGTGAAAAGATAACTGATAAAAATAAAAATGATGTAATTGTTCTATTTAACATTCTCAACACCTTAAATAATCTTCTTCTTCATGACCGAACAATTTTAATGCGGTGTTACAATGATCTCTGCGAAGCCGAAGACGGATCCAGTTAACATGTAATATAGCAGATTTTCTATTAGAGCTTATTTGCCATTTCCAGAAAATCATAGGGGTAGGGTTTGTCTGTATCCGAGACTGCATCCAGCATTGCCATATCTTCTTCGCTAAGACTCCAACCCAAGCATCCAAGATTGTCTTTCAGTTGGTTAATTTTGCTCGCCCCCAGGATTACGGAGCTGACAGCGCTCTTATTTTGAAGCCAGTTCAAGGAAATCTGTGCCGGGCTTTTATCCAGTCGCTGGGCTATTTCGGTCACTTTATCAATGATCGACCAGGTTGTTTCTGTATTATAGCGGGACCATTTTTCAAACCTATCATATTTTTCCGCGTCTTTAATCCGGCCAACCGTAGGTTCGTTCATCGCTCGTTGGTAACGTCCGCTGAGCCAACCTCCAAAGAGCGGGCCCCAAACCGTGAAACCCAGACCATTTTCTTCGCAAGCGGGAAGAAGCTCCCATTCCGCTGATCGAACCATGAGGTTGTATTTGGCTTGTAGAGCAATATAAGGTGTATAGCCTTTGAAATAGCTCAGATCGGCCGCCTTCTGTATGTGCCTGGCTCCATAATTGCTTGCCGCAATGTAGCGGATTTTACCTTGTCTGACCAGACCGCTGAACGTATCTAGAGTTTCCTCCAGGGGGGTATTATCATCCCAGGCGTGAGCATAAAGGATGTCGACGTAATCGGTTCTCATCCGGGTAAGACTGGCTTCCACAGACTCCAGAATGTGCTTTCGACCAAGCCCGGACTGATTTGGCCTACTGCCCATAGGAAATCGAACCTTGGTGGCAATCACCAATTCATCTCGCCTCTGTTTCTCTAACCATTCTCCTATAATTTCTTCGGACAATCCCTCAGAATAGGCATTAGCCGTATCGATGAAATTGCCTCCGGTTTCTGTAAAAATATCTAGCATTTTGAGGCTATCGGCTCTTGAGGTTTCTCGGCCGAAAGTCATAGCGCCCATACAAACTTCGCTAACCTTGAGTCCTGAATTTCCCAGCAATTTGTATTGCATCATTTTTCTTCCTTCCCTAATAATTGTCTAATCTCGCAATCCAACGATGTAGACTTTATATCTATAAAGCCGTTATAGACTTACTTATGAATATACGAGTCGTAACTTAGTGCAACTAACGGTGAAATTCACCCGCTAAAAACACTACTGAAATTACCCGTTATTTGATAAACATTCAATATACAAACCAACACCGACCGAAAATGCGAACGCGTTTTTGATCGGGTGCAATGATTGATCAGCCTTAGTCATTCCTCGACCACCCTAGCCTTGGCTCAGCTTCATTCCGAACAAGGGCTGGACCCATTTTAATCGTCTGAAGACATACTGATAAAGCAAAAAACTTACGCCGAAGGTGCCTGCCAGCAACAAAATCAATTTCAAGAATGCCAACAGCGGTAAGGGCAGGAGAAAGTAGGCAATAATGAAAACAGAACAGATACTGGATTTTACTTAATTATTTAAGTCTAGTTGCTGTACTTGTATTTTTTTACATAGGAAAATATTTCCAATGGCCAATATTCTCGGTTATAATCGAGATCGGCTCTCTTACGATTCTTATAATTTCTTTTTTTAAAGCATTTATCAAAACAAAATTATGGAAAATGGTTCACACTTCATCTAAGAATTTAGATGAAAGAGAAATGCAAGTTGTATTAAATGCTTTAAGATATGCATATAGCATTTTTGCAATTATTTGCCTTATAATTATTTATGCCTTCGCTATTGCAGAATATCAGCCAATCGATGTTTTACTTGCCGGTGGATTGCTCTATTTGGCGCATACATTGCCCGCAGGCATAGTAGGTTGGAAAGAAAAAAACATTGCAACTGAGAACAATTAATATGGAATAGCGCCATAAACACCCCGGCCATTATTGGTTAGTCTTAAGGACAAGATAATACTTTATGCGACGGAGTTTCAAATCTTATTAACTTCACGTCAATAAACTAGAATTCGGACAATTAGAAATAGTTTATGATACAATAGAACGCGGACGACAAGGATTTTATCCATGAATTAAACGAATTTCTTTTAATTATTAGCTATTTTATCTTAGTTTATTTGGAATACATTTAAGATAATATTAGGTTCAAATTAAAGATAATTAATCTTATGTTTCAAATACCAGCGTAGCTAACAAAA
>SDBT01006307.1_pt1 | contig 19718 bp, 9 predicted proteins | sample 2277101 | NCBI WGS metagenome assembly SDBT01 (sample SAMN10404973, study PRJNA504765) | marine sediment metagenome | isolation source: marine sediment core GS10_PC15, 103 cmbsf | place: Arctic Ocean: Southern Knipovich Ridge | collected 2010 | reverse complement strand
TCTTTTTATTGCTTCTTGCAGTTGCTATTTTCACGGGGATGCTCGCCTCACAATATTCTCCACCTATTTTGATTTGGGCGGTTGTCGCCGTGGCGGTTTTCACTGTCTCTTTTGTTAATACAATGTTGGCTTTATATATTTTGATCTTTTCCATGCTCTTGTCACCTGAATTTATAGTAGGTGGGGTTAAAGGCGGTGCTGCGCTTGGAAGAGGTGTAACACTGCGGCTAGATGATTTTTTACTGGTCGTCGTCGGTTTCAGTTGGTTTTTAAAGAACGCAGTTCACAAAGAGTTGGGCCTTGTTTTGAAGACGCCATTGAATAAACCCATTTTTTATTACGTTTTAGCATGCATAGTATCAACCGGTTTCGGAATTATGGCTGGGAGGGTAGATGCGAAAACAGGATTTTTCTTTGTGCTAAAATATTTTGAATACTTTGTTGTCTACTTCATGATGGTTAATCACCTGAAAGACACAGAGCAGATGAAGCGGTTTGTATTTTGCATATTTCTTACATGCTTTATCGCGTCTATATACGGCATGATACAGATTCCTGCGGGGGGCAGGGTGAGTGCACCCTTTGAAGGCGAAATCGGGGAGCCGAATACCTTCGGCGGATATCTTGTATTTATCGGAGCAATCGCTGCAGGATTATTCGCCAGGGCTGAAGAATTGAGGACCAAGCAGTTTCTTGCCGTTCTGCTCGTTTCCATTATCCCACCTCTTCTTTTTACTGAATCCAGATCATCTTATCTGGCCATTATTCCAACGTGTCTTTTTCTGGGCTTAATGTCTGAAAGGCGTGTCATTGTCGTCGGTTTAATCTTGATTTCTTTAGCCTTGAGCCCCCTGTTTCTTCCCTCAACGGTCAAAGAAAGGATTCTTTATACATTTACACAAAGAGAACATCCCGGGCAGCATGTTATGGTAGGTAATGTGAGACTGGACACCTCTACTTCGGCAAGATTAAGAAGCTGGAAAGATGGAGTTCAAGCGTGGACGAAGCATCCCATGCTGGGATATGGTGTTACCGGCTATGGATTCATAGACGCTCAATTCCCAAGGGTACTTGTTGAATCGGGTATTATCGGCTTAATAACATTTATATATCTCTTATATTCTATCTTTAAATTGACTATTTTAAATCTAAAGGAGTTGAAAACTCCCTATTTTAAAGGGCTAACTATCGGTTTTCTTGCAGGCTTCACTGGTCTTTTATTTCATTCCATAGGGGCCAATACGTTTATTATTGTCCGCATTATGGAGCCTTTCTGGTTATTAGCCGGTATTATTACAGTCTTGACCATGCTGGAAAGCGAGGAATTGTCAAGCGTAGGGTTGCAAAAAATATAGTTTGAATTACACAGTACTTTTGAAAAGCCTCTTTTGCCTAATTCCCCTTCAAATAATCCAAATTCATTTTAAAAAGAGCTACTAGATGATGAAAATAATGAACATCCCGATATCTTTAGATCTGGCGATAACGAATAAATGTAACCTCTGGTGGAGTTAAGTCCACGTATGGCAAGGCCCTTGGATGATTTCTATTGAACAGAAAATATTGGCTTGTTCAACCGAGTTGAATCCTGACCCCTGTCAACGGCAAAAGATGCGCCACCTCATGTCCCATGACATAGATGTGGATCATTTGATCGACATGGCTTTTAAGGAAGGCCTGGGCGGCCTGCTCTATAAGAGCCTCATGAAATCATGTGTGCTGGAAGCTCTTGAGCACAGGCAAAGAGAAAGACTCCAATCCCTTTATTACCAGACTGTAGTCTTTAATCTAAATCTTATCCAAGACTTAAAGGAAGTCCTACATCTGCTCAATCAAAAAAAGATCAAGGTTGTGCTCCTCCAGGGGATTGCTCTCATGCAGCAGATCTATGATGATATTGGCCTGAGACCAATGACAGACATTGATCTCTGGGTATTGCAAAAAAACTACCCAGGCCTAATAAGTACCCTGAGCAGCCTGGGCTACCAGAGGGATCCCATCTATCCCAATACCTTCAGAAAAGGCTCAACCACCTTTGATCTTCATACCCACATTCTGTGGGCTGATCGCATTGAGGCCCGCGCATTGCTTCTCACAAAAGGGCAAGAACATATCTATCATGATACCCGGATAATACACTTTGAGGGCCAGGAGGTCCTATGCCTGAGCCAATATGACCAGGTTCTATACCTGAGCCTTCATGCACTGAAGCATGATGTGAATAGATTGATCTGGCTGGTGGATATCAAAAGTTTACTCGCCGATTGGAAGAGGTCTGATTGGGAAGCGCTCGTGAATCGTGCGAGAGAGCTAGGTCAAGAAAAGACCATCTCTTATATTTTTTTTCTCCTCGTTCACCTGTTTGATTTTCGCCCCCCTTTGGAAGCCCGCCGGCTTCTGGAAAGGAAGAGACTCCATTTCCTGGAAAAGAAGGTTCTGAGAGAGAGGATAAAGAAGGATAGCCTTCCTGTCTGGGCATCCCTTGTCTTCTTTTCCTCCGGAAAGGGATTGCAGAAGCGTCTTTCCTTCATCCTTGAAACCCTGTTTCCAAGGCCGGAAATATTGCGACAGGTATTCGTAGATTCCCCTGATCTCAAGGTCTGGCAGCTTTACTGGAAGAGGGTTCTACAGCTTTTTGGCATGATTAGAATGTAACCGAGATCAAATTGAGACCTTTGAAAAATGCTGAATTTTGCCTGCCCCGTTAAATCTGTTTTTATATTTAACCGGGGTTCAAGTTCAAGGCAGGCGATCCGCCTCAGGCGGATTAACCACCCCGATAAAATCGGGACAGGCATCCATACATTGAGTATTTTGAGGATTGAAATTTGAGCCTAACGTCCCGCAGTAGCGGGAGACAAAAGGGGGCGTTTTGCAAAGGTCTCAAATTTAAATGACCATAAAGGCTCAGGCCACCACCGAGCGGTAGTAATCGTTGGTCTCCATTAGTGACTGATGCGTACCAATTGCCACGAGACAACTCTCATTCAGCAGGAGAATGCGATCCGAGTCCCTAATGGTAGAGAGTTGGCATGTCACCACAAACAGGGTCTTGTCCCCAACCAGTGCAGGAAGCGAGTGGAAGATCGACTTTTCCGCCAGGCTATCCAATGCAGAGGTCGGCTCATCAAGAACCAGGATGTCCGGATCTTTGACAAGTGCCCGGGCAATGGAAAGTCGCTGTTTTTGTCCTTCCGATAGGTTGACCCCGTTTTCGCCGATCTGGGTCTCATAGCCCGCTGGCAGGCAGGCTACAAAGTCGTGGATATCGGCTGCCCTGGCAGCCCGAACGACCTCCTCCTCGCTGGCCTCGAAGTTCCCATAACGAAGGTTATCAATAATGGTGCCGGACAAGAGGAGTGTGCTCTGTGAGACATACCCGATCCGTCGGCGCAGCGAGCCTACTTCATAGTCCGACGCAGGTCGGCCATCGAAGTAGATCTCCCCTGAAGTGGGCCTGTAGAAACGGAGGATAAGACTCAACAGGGTCGTCTTGCCCACGCCGCTGGGCCCCACAATAGCCATACGTTCTCCTGGTCGGATGCGGAAGGATACATCCTTGAGCACTGGCTCACGGTCATCGTAGGAGAAAGAAACGTTCTTGAACTCGATCTCCCCTGTCAACCGCTCCACTGTTTTGCCGGTATCCATGTTATCTTCAGGGACGATGTCAAAGAGGGCAGAGACACGTTCCAGTGCAGCCAGTGCTTTTTGTAGTTGAATATTAGCCGTGGCCAGAAATTGTGCAGGGCCGAATACGTACCCAAGGTAGGCCTGAAAGGCAAGTAAAGAGCCCAGGCTCCATTGGCCCACAATTATCCAGTAGGCCCCTAATGCCAATACGATGGCACGGGCAATACCAGGCATGGAACTGATCGCCAGGTTAGCGACTGAACTTACGGTGGTTTGTTCCATCGAGATTTGAAAGGCGGTTTTCAACTCAGACATCAAACGCCCGACCGTATGGTTTTCTGAGGAGAAGGCCTTTATCAAAGAGGCCGCAGACAACGACTCCTGGAAACGACTTGAGATATTGGCCTGTTGTTCCATGCCCTGATGGCTCAAGACGTGAATCTTGCCGGAAAAGTAGCGTATACAGAGCACGAGCCCGGGCAGGACGACCAGGACAACAATGGCCAGCCTCCACTCCAGGTAGAACAGCAACCCTACTCCGCCTACAAAGCGCACTATATCGGTGATGATGTAGACAATGGTGCTGGAAAAGAACCAGCGCAGCTCCTCGACGTCGGAGGACAGCCGCGACATCAGATAGCCCGTCTGGTTATCGTCGAAAAATGACTTGGGGAAACGCAGGGTACGATCGAGTAAATCGTGCTGGATGTCGAGGGTTACACCCTGTTCAAAGCGCGCAAAATAGAATTCCTCCAATAAACCTGTGAGTTTATCAGCCAGTGAGATCCCGATCAGCAAAAGTATGGCTCCGGCCAAAAGCTCCAGGTGACGGCCCAGTATGACATCGTCAACAATATAGCGCATGATGAGGGGTTGAGGAAAAGCAAAAAGGGATGTGAAGATGATAAGCCCAGCGCCCAGCACACCCTTCCGCCAGTGCCGGCTGATAAAAGGGCGCAGGTTCTTGAGGTTGGCCTTGATGCCGGAATAGCCATCCTGACCTGCGATTCGGTCATCCGGCATTTTCCGGGAAAGCCCCTGTTTCAGATATGTGAACCAGCTATTCATAACGATATTATATATCATCGAGCTAAGGTGGTCAAATCTTTATTATTGAGAGACCTTTGAAAAATGCCCAATTTTGTTCAAGTTCAAGGAAGGCGATCCGCCTGAGGCGGATTAACCACCCCGATAAAATCGGGACAGGCATCCATACATAGAGTATTTTGAGGATAGCGCTAAAGCTTCACTTCGTGCAAAATGTTGAGCCTAACGTTCCGCAGTAGCGGGAGGCAAAAGGGGGCGTTTTGCAAAGGTCTCTATTGATAATCCATTACTTTTTTGCAATGGTCTCAAAGTATAAGGAGTTGCAAGGACTTATGGGGAGGATACAAGAAAAATTGTCAAAAGAAAAGAAATGACCCCAAAAATGGAATATGCGGATTGGAGCATGGGACTTCACGAGCGTGTGGTAGGCCGGCGCATCCCCATCGAGGGCTCTATTGAGGTGACCAGACGCTGTAACCAAAAGTGCGTCCACTGTTACAACAACCTTCCTTTAGGCGATCAAGAGGCCCGGCGCAGCGAATTGACCTACGAGGAGCATTGTCGCATCCTCGATGAGATCACCGGGGCTGGCTGTCTGTGGCTCCTTTACACTGGTGGGGAGATCTTTGCCGGGAAAGACTTTCTCAATATATATACCTACGCCAAGCAAAAGGGCTTACTCATCACCCTGTTTACCAACGGGACTCTCATTACCCCTGAGATAGCAGACCATTTAGTCCAGTGGCGCCCCTTCTCTATTGAGATTACGCTTTACGGTCGCACCAAGAAGACCCACGAGCAAATCACTGACATCCCAGGTTCATATGACGGGTATATGCGAGGAATCCGGCTGCTCATGGAGCGGGACTTGCCCCTCCAGCTCAAGACCATGGCTCTCACAGTTAACAAGCATGAGATCTGGGACATGAAGCGGTTCGTGGAGGAGGATCTGGGACTGGAGTTCAAGTTTGACGCCATGATAAACTGCCGGATCGACTGCTCTCAAGGACCTCTTGCGCTTCGGCTCACGCCGGAGGAGGTAGTGGCGCTGGATCTGCAAGACTCCAAACGGGTGGAAGAGTGGAAAAGGTTTGCTGAGCAGTTCAGCGGCCCGGCCCACTTCACTGAGCATGTAGACGAGCTTTATCACTGTGGAGGGGGAATTAACTCCTTTGCCATTGATCCTTCAGGGATGTTGAGTACTTGTGTGCTTTCGCGCGGTGACACCTACGATCTGCGCAAGGGCGGTTTTCAAGAAGGGTGGGAAAACTTTCTCTTAAAGGTGCGACAGAAAAAGATCACAAGACAGACCAAGTGTGTTGCCTGCGAGATCAAGGCCATGTGTGGGATGTGTCCCGCCAATGGAGAGCTGGAAAGTGGGGATGCAGAGGAGCCTGTGGATTTCCTTTGCCAGTTGGCGCACCTGAGAACATACGCCCTTGGACTCCCTGTGCCGCCGCATGGTGACTGCGAATACTGCGAAAAATGAGCGCTGCGCTTGAGGAGCGTCCCTTCGGGGCTTGAGGAGGGGCCCTTTGGGCCTTGAGGAGCGCTACGCTTGAGGAGCGGTCCGTTGGACCTTGAGGATCGGGAACCAAGTTCCCTTAAGGGGGAAGATCTTTATGACAGATGAATTTAGATTTCCTTTTGAAAAACTTCAAGTTTGGCAGCTTGCAGTTGATTTAGCTGATTTTATCCTTGAACTACTGGAATCTTTTCCACAACACAAATACCTTAGACTCATCGGGCAGATGGAGGCAGCCGTATCAAGTATTGCTCAAAATATCGCCGAGGGTAAAGGAAGACAGTACAAAAAGGAGTTTATACAGTTCCTCTATATCGCAGAAGGCTCACTTTTTGAGGTTTTAACCTTAACTGTGTTGTTCAAACGAAGAAAACTTTTTAAGGATGAAGAAGCATTTGAAATTAGAAAACAAGCTGAAATCATTGATCGGAAACTCCATGGACTTATTAATTCCCTCAGGGGAAGATCTTGAAGATCAGCCTCAAACGAAGTGCTCCTCAAGGCCGAAGGCCACCCCTCAAGCGCAGCGCCCCTCTTCCCTCAAGTCCCGAAGGGACGCTCCTCACGCGAAGCGGGCAGTGCGATGAACAGCGAAAGTACTAATAAATCGGTTCTTAGTTCTCATCACTTATTTGTTGACGTGAGCATGGATCTTCTGCATCGTGGGCAAAGCATACGGTTTCGGGCTCCGGGGCGGAGTATGTATCCCACCATCAAGGAGGAGGAGACCATCACGGTACAACCTGTGGCGCCGTCAGCTATCAAGATGGGAGATATCATCCTATACCGCTTGGAGGGGATTGTTATCGCGCATCGTGTGGTGCGTATAGAGCGAGGTGAGGATGGTGGTTCCCGGTTTATCCTCCGTGGTGATGCATCGGGTGACCCCGATGAACCTGTGGAGCCGGCGCAGGTTTTAGGCAAGGTAGTTTCTGTGGAGCGGGGTGGTCACAGCATTGATCTCTATAGCAGAAGGGCCAAAATGTTTCGCACTGCATACGTTTGGGCCTCTCGTCTCAAACGGTGGATCATTCGAATCTTTTGAGGAGCACTTCTCGAGCGTAGCGCTCCTAAAGTGAAATGCTCCTCAGGCGCTGCGCTTGCCCCCCCATGTTTGTGTTGGTTTTTGAACACACATGTTTCCATAGGTTTATTCAGATATATCTTTGTTATCAATATGTTAGCAAGTGTGCCCGGAATCAACGAAAATCTATGTTGTATTTTGAACACTAGTTGGGGTAAAATCTTTATTATTGACAAACTCGTTGCCTTTTTGATGTTGAGAGATCTTTGAAAAATGCTTCCCGCTATAGCGGGATTAACCACCCCGATAAAATCGGGACAGGCATCCATACATTGAGTGTTTTGAGGATTGAAATTTGAGCCTATTGCAAATCCCGCTCATCGGGGACGAAGAAATTGGGCCTCCGGCTCGTAGAGGCGAGCCTACGCCTCGGTGAGCAAAAGGGGGCGTTTTGCAAAGGTTTCAGGGACTTATGGTGAGGATAGAGAAAAGGTTGGTAAAAATAAACCCCGTTAGAAAGTCTGCAAAGGGCTTTAAACCTCGGCAAAACTATTTCAGGTGTTTTTCCATCTGCGCCTTACGGACGGAACGTTATCTCTAACGGGGTAAAAATTTGACCCCAATGTGACATTATAAAGGAAACCGAGGCAAACTGACAAAAATTGTTATAAATCTGACAAAAAATCTTACATATATTGGAGGATAAACCCCATGCGGGAAAAAAAACAAGAAATTACAAGGACTTGCGGAACCATAGTATGGCACATATCTTGCATCTTAATTCTAATAGGTAATAATGGAAAGCCCTCGTGACGGCTTGGAGAGAGGGTAGAGGAAAGGTTGGTAAAAATAAAAATTTGACCCCAAATGAAGAACGTAACAAACAAAAATAACTTACTTTTGCGCTGGACAAGGCCGTTGATTCTGGCTTTCTTACTTTTCTCCGGGTCTTGCGGATTGATCTATGAAATTGTCTGGATGAAGATGCTCACCCTTGTAATCGGCAACACAATCTTTTCCATCACGACCGTGCTGACCGCTTTTATGGGCGGATTGGCCCTGGGGAGTTTTCTGGCCGGGAGGTTTATAGACAAAATTAAGGATCCGTTGAAGACTTACGGCATTCTGGAGGGGGGCATCGGTGCCTATGCGCTGCTCCTGCCTCTTTTCATTGCAGGCACGCAGCCCCTATTCCGGTTTATCTATCAGAACATTGACCCGTCTTTCTACGCCTTTAGCCTGCTGCGCTTTTTTGTTTGTGGAATCATCCTGCTTGTTCCCACCACCTTGATGGGGGCGACCCTGCCGGTTCTCAGCAAATATTTCGTGGAAAAACCATTGGATCTTGGCTGGAACGTCGGCATGCTATACGGCCTGAACACATTCGGGGCCGTCGTGGGATCTTTTGCCGCAGGGTTCATTCTCATCCCGGCCCTGGGGATCACCGGGACAATCTATCTTGCCGCCCTGCTCAACCTTTTGATCTGTGCCGGCATGTTAAAGCTCGCCAAGAATCGTGTTAAGTGGGAGCCTTCCGAGAGCAAAGGGAGATCCAGGGATAAGAAGCGCAAGAAGGAGAGCGCGGAAGAAGTCATCCCCGAGGTTCGGAGCACCATCCAATTGGTTGTCATGGCAGGGATCGGCATCTCCGGCATTGCCGCAATGATCTATCAGATTGCCTGGACAAGGGTGCTGCTGCTTTCTATCGGCTCTTCGGTCTATGCCTTCAGCCTGATTGTCACGGCCTTTATCTGTGGCCTGGCTTTAGGAAGTCTCATAATCTCTAAATTCATTGACCGGAGAAAAGACCTGGTTATGTGGTTGGCCCTTACGCAAGGTGCTATCGGGATATCCGCCCTTGGGATCGTCCATGTACTTGGCAACCTGCCGATCTTTGTGATCCAATTCGTATTTAACGCTTCTCATTCTTTTAAGTACATCCAGCTGGCAGAGTTTGCCATCATCTTTGGTCTCATCCTGGTTCCCACCTTCATGATGGGGGCCGCAGTCCCCATGGCAATAAAGATCTGCACCACCGATGTCAAGCGGGTGGGAAGGTTTTTCGGCAATGTGTATGCGGTCAATACCCTCGGTGCGATCATCGGCTCCTTTATGGCCGGCTTTTTCCTGATTCCATGGCTGGGCACCCAGAACAGTATTTTAATCGCCGTGGCGATGAATATCTTTATTGCCGGCCTACTCTTTCTTTGGGCGCCAACCCTTGTCTTGCCACGACGTATGGCCGGATCAGTGGCGACCGCCGTGATCGCAGTACTGATATGGTATCCCATCTCCCAATGGGATGCATCTATCCTCACCAGCGGCCCTTTTCTCTATGCCGGCCGCTACAAAAATATTTCAGCCAAGAAGAGGATCGATCTCAGGGCGGCTATGAAAGAGGGAATTCAAACCCTCTACTTCAAAGAAGGCCTGCATGCAGTTGTGACCGTGCAGAAAACCTCCGAAGGGAATCTGGCGCTGCAGATAAACGGCAAGACGGATGCTTCGGCCAGGGGCGACGCGGCGACCCAATTGATGCTCGGGCATCTGCCGCTTTTGCTTCATCAAAAGGCAGAGAATGTCCTTGTTATCGGACTGGGCAGCGGAATGACATTGGGGGCGGTGGAGCGGTATCCGGTTAAAGTGGTGGATGTGGTCGAAATAGAACCGGCCGTGGTGGAAGCCAGTAAATTTTTCCGGGAATTCACCGGTGACGTACTCAGCGACCCCAGGGTCAACCTGATTGTGGCCGACGGGCGCAACCATCTGGCGCTCACAAGCCGGCAGTACGACGTGATCATCTCAGAGCCTTCCAATCCCTGGATCTCGGGAATGGCCAATCTCTTTACCCGGGAGTTTTTCGATTTGGCGAAAAACCGTCTCCAAAAAAGAGGCGTGATGTCCCAGTGGGTGCACGCCTACTCCATGTCTTCGATTGATTTCAAAACGATCGTGCGCACCTTTCAGGCCGTTTTTCCCCATGTAACGGTGTGGGAGACCTCCTTTGGCGGCGATTACCTGCTGATAGGCTCCCCGCAAGATTTGAATATCGACTATGAAATGCTCATAGACCGCCTTAATGACGAGAGCATGAGCGCCGACATGGGCAGAATGAATATAAGGGACCCGGCTGCGTTCATTAACAAACTTATCATCACTGAGGATGCGATCGCTGAGTACACCAAAGGAGCGCCGCTTCATACGGATGATAACGCTCTGTTGGAGTATTCCGCACCCAAAACCATGCTCCAGGCCCGATCGACCCAACTTTTGGAAGAACTCTATCGATTTCGCTCGAAGCCGGTGGATATGCTGAGCTCTTTAAAATGGGTTGAAAACGCCGCTTTAATTGAAAAGGACCTGTCCGCAAGGTTTCAAGCCAAAAAGGCAGTCCTAGGCGGGTATATCAGTTCTGCCAAAGGGATGGCCCAAGCTGCGATACAAAAGTATGAAAATGCGCTGGCCAAAAGTCTCAAGGATTATGACGCTACCCATCTGCTGGCAAGGCTCAACTACGATATCGCAAAACGTTTTAAGGATGCCCGGCGTCTGGACGAGGCAACAAGGGCTTACGATAAGAGCATCAAGACCATAGATAACTTTATCACAGGCAAGGGCATTGCTGTCCGAGCACTTCGCTTTAGAAGTGATTTATGCCAAGGCTCACCTGGATCTGGGGGTCATGGCCCTCAAGGCCAACCGCCTGAAACAGGCCGCGGCCGCCCTTCAAAAATCCGTGTCGGGAGAAGTGCGCTTCGCCGAAGCCCACAACAATCTGGGTGTTGTCTATGCCCGTCTCGGGAAAAACGACGCGGCGGTGAAGCATTACCAACGCGCCATCGCGCTGAACCCGTACCTGGTTTCAGCGCGTATGAATCTCGGCAGCCTCCGTCTGCGGCAGGCAAAATATCAGGAAGCGATCGAAAACTATCGTCAGGTCCAAAAACTGAAGCCGGACTTTGCGATTACAAACTACAACCTGGGCCTGGCCTATTTCAAGCAGAATCAATGGAAAAAGGCCGAGAAAGAATGGATCCGCGCCCTGGAGCTGAAACCGGATTTTACACAAGCACAAAAGACCCTGAACGGTGTCCGCAATAAAATGAAAGGACTATAACCTGTGAACGCCTACTATAGGCTGACAGTCGTTACTCCAGGGCCCGTGAGAAAATAGAGGAAAAATTGTCAAAAGCAAAAGATTTGATCCAAACCAAGATAAAGGGCATAAAAATGTTACTACTAAGATATTTAAAAAAAAAAGCATCAAGAGCGCAGGAGACCGGGTTCTCCACTGCGCGGGGCAACAGGGAAGTGAATATTTCTCCGGCACGCGGCTGGGCCCTAAGCGCGGGCATCTGCCTTGCGGCAGCGCTCCTGATTGTGCTTCTGACCGGGCCGATTTCCAGCGCCTTGGCTACAGTGACTGTCTACCGGGCTCTGAACATTATAAACGATTATAGTATTGATGGTGCCTGCAGCACAAAAAACACTTTCACTTCCGCCCCGACGGTCGAGATGGTTGTAGACGGCGATGAACCCTGTCAAGCCAATGAGGACAAAATATCAATTCCTAATGTGCCGGCCTCTGAGGTGACTATGGCGGTCACTTATTTTGGCAACACTGGCTACTTAGTTGACACGGATGTTGCGGGTATGGCGAGTGGACACGATATAAATTTCAAGGCAAAAAATGGCGCCGGTACTTTTCGATTGTACCTGATCGAAGCAAACCCGAGCACCGGTGCGGTCATCCAAACGTTTGCTAACGGTGTCTATGTAGAGGCCCTGGCTTCCGGTGCTTCTCTGCCTTCGTCCGATCCGGACCTGTCGGCTCTGACCGGCACGGTTTCTACGGGCAACACATTCGGATTTAAGATGACATTCCAGGCAGATGTGGGGGGCGTCGCGGATCCGGAGATGAAATTTGGCGGCCTTGGCACCGGAAAACAATTGCTCTTCAGCGTAGCTGAAGGGCTCACTGCCGCCATCGGCGGTACGATTACGCCATCTGCTGGCAAGAGCCAGATCGTGAGTGGTGGCAGGACGATTACCATCGACCTTGTCGGCGATACATGGGTAGCCGAGGGCGCAGCGTTCGACGCCCAACGCCAGAACATCATCGACGGCATAACCTCGGCGCAGTCCGAAACGTACGGCTGGAACAATGAAGTCAGGGACAAGCAGGCGGTCACGGGCGTGGTGCGCATCTCCGACACCAGGGTCACGATAACCCTCACCGCGCAGTACGGCTACTATATCCCGACCAGCGAGACGATCACAGTGACGGTGCCTGCGACGGCAGTAGCTGGTGGCGGTGCTATCGTGGCGACACCGACCTTTGACATCACGGTAGGGACGGTCTACCGGGCTCTGAACATTATAAACGATTATAGTATTGATGGTACCTGCGGCACAAAAAACACTTTCACTTCCGCCCCGACGGTCGAGACGGTTGTAGACGGCGATGAACCCTGTCAAGCCAATGAGGACAAAATATCAATTCCTAATGTGGCGGCTTCCGAGGTGGATGTGGCGGTCACTTATTTTGACAACACCGGCTACTCAATTGACACGGATGTTGCGGGTATGGCGAGTGGACACGATATAAATTTCAAGGCAAAGAATGGCGCCGGTACTTTTCGGATGTACCTGATCGAAGCAAACCCGGGCACCGGTGCGGTCATCCAAACGTTTAATGAAGGTGTCTATGAAATAGCCCTGGCTTCCGGCGCCGCTATTCCGACCGATCCCGATCTCTCGGCTCTGACCGGCATAATTCCTGCGGAAAGCACATTCGGATTTAAGATGACATTCCAGGCAGATGTGGGGGGCGTCGCAGATCCGGAGATGAAATTTGGCGGCGGTGGCACCGGAAAACAATTGCTCTTCAACGTAGATGAAAGAATCTATTGTGCCGACGACATGTTCAAATACCGCAGACCGATCGTCATCGATTATACAAAGGTAGGCGCTGATAACAGCGGCACCCTTCCTGCGACCGGCTTTCCCGTTCTTGTCAGCTTGTCCGGTGATTGGCTAAAGACCACGACCGTGGATCCCACCAACGGGCGTATAGAGAATGACAACGGCTATGACATCATCTTCAGGGAATCGGACGGCACCACCGCCCTGTATCACGAGATTGAAGAGTATGACAGCACCAACGGGATCCTGGTGGCCTGGGTGAGAGTCGACTCCCTTTCCAAGGCAGCCGATACGACCATTTACATGTACTATGGCAACGCATGCATTATTCCTGCCACAGAGGATCCGGCAAACGTGTGGGACTCTAATTATGTGATGGTTCACCATTTGCAGGAAACTGATATTGATGGCGGCACTGGAGATATTAAAGATAGTGCATCCAGTAACGATGGAACAACATCAGGAATGGATTCTGCTGATCAAATGTCAGGGCAGATCAATGGAAGCTTTAATTTTGATGGGATTGATCATTATGTAAATATCGGCAACGCAGGAACTGGGATTAAGACCATAGAGTTTTGGATCAAGGCAAATGATACAACGGACAGAAAAATCATGGATATGGATGGTACGGATCAGATAGAACTGGACGGAAGCAGCAATATCACAGCGAACAGTTTCCCTGCATCAACTGTGTATGTGGACGGACAAGTTGCATCGGCTATTACCACCGGCTGGTCTCATGTGGCGATTACCGACACAACAGGGGTGAGCGCTTCCGCTATGGATATCGGAAGGGTATCAACTGGATACTTTGACGGCGTCTTGGACGAAATCCGCATTTCCGACACGGCCCGCTCTGCCGATTGGATCAAGACCGAGCACAACAACCAGGTGTGGCCGGACAAGGATGTGACTCCGATGCCTGATCCGACCCCCAACCCTGATAGCGGCTTCTACACTGTGGGGGTCGAGGAAGGCAGCCCGGCCACGGCGGTCAGCCTCCTCTCCTTTACGGCCACCGGCCAGGATGACTCAGTCCGGGTTGAGTGGGAAACGGCCCGGGAGATTAACAACATGGGATTTTACCTCTACCGGGCCGCGAGCCACTGGGGACCCTTCACCAGGCTTACCGACAAGCTGATTCCCGGGTTGACCTTTTCGGTCGTGGGAAAAACATACACCTACCAGGATACAGCCGTCACCCGTGGGGAGCTTTACTACTACAAGCTGGAGGATATCGACGTTTACGGGAGGCAGACCTTTCACGGCCCGATCTGTGTGGACTGGGACGGGGATGGCATGCCCGATGACTGGGAGATTGCCTACGGCCTCAATCCCGATTTTGATGACTCCGGGCTCGATTCGGATGGGGATGGGCTTACAAACCTGGAGGAATATGAGTGGGAGACCGATCCCCTCAACCCGGATACGGATGGAGACGGAATTCCGGATGGCCAGGACGACGGAATGATCGACTACGACGAAACCACAGAGACCAGGACCCTCACCAAAGGCGTTCAGATCCTGTCCTCTGATGAGACGGGTATCACGCTTGAGCTTCGTACTGATGCCTTTGACATGCAGATAGTTAACAATGAGGGAGAGGCCTTTGAGCGGCTCCGGATCTTGGGCTATATCCACGGTTTCACAACGACGGTGGGAAAGCCAGAGCTTCCCATCAAGGGGATCCTCCTTGACATTCCGGAGGGGAAATCCGCGACATTACAGGTCAAGGAGACAGAGGACCAGACCTTATCCGGCTATTGGATCTATCCGGTTCCTGAGAAGGCAGTGCAAGGGGAAGGGGGTTTGGCTCATGTGACAGAGATTTTTGTCATGGATGAGGCTGCCTACACCACGGATGCGTTCTATCCCGCCGACGGCGGGATTGCCCGACTCGGGCAGACCTATATCTTCCGAGGCCAGAAAAAGCTCCAGGTACTTTTCTATCCTTTGGCCTTTAATCCTGGAACCAGGGAGCTCATGCACTACAGCCGAATCCGAGTACGGTTGACCTACGAGGATGCTCAAGAAAGGTCCCTCATGGCAGCGATGGCTGAGCCATCTGGCCTGAGAGCCCTTGCCTGGACCCCGCCTTCGGAAGATTATGCCTACAAGATCCTTGTTTCTGAGGAAGGGATCTACCGGATCACTTCGGACAGCGGACTCAGTGTGGATGGGATGGACCTCAGCCAGGTCCGGCTCTACAATCTCGGACAGGAGGTGGCTATCACCGTGCACGATGGGGCCGGAGACGACTATATCGAGTTTTATGGAAGGCCTGTCGAGACCCAGTATGCAAAGTACGCCACCTACAACGTATACTGGCTCACCACTTCGGGAGGCTCTGGGTCCCCGAAGCGGATGGAAGAGATCGATGGCACCCCGGGGTCTGCCGCAGTTGCTGATACACATACCTTTACCGTTCATTATGAGGAGGATCAAAGTTACTGGATTTTGGCCCCTGGAGGGGACTCCGTGGACCGGTGGTTTTTCGACCCTAATGTCTATCCTGTCTGGGGAGACGGCATCGAGGGCGGAGGGGATCCGGTGGACTTTACCCTCTCCCTTCCTGGTGTGGCTGGATCAGGAACAGGGAAGCTGACGATATTGATGGGTGGCTACTACGACACGGATCACGAGGTGGATGTCTCTGTCAATGGCACTCCTGTGGGGACCTTCACGTGGAGTGGTATTGCATTTTATCAGGCCACAATGGATGATGTCGATCTCTTGGAAGGGGACAACACCGTCACCATCGAGTGTAAAACTTCAATCGACACGATTGTTGTTGATTGGTTTGAGGTGGAGTACCCGAGGGATTTTGCTGCGAGCAACGACCTGCTGAAATTCTCCTTTGATGCGGGATACAGGTATCAGATTTCAGGATTTACGGGAAGTGACCCTGTGGCCTTTGATATCACATCACCGGGTGATGTTCAGCGGATAGCCGGTTCAACCACCGGCACCGACCCTTACACCCTGGATTTTGAACATCCGGGTGTGACCGACGAAGAGCGGACCTATCTTGTTATCTCCTCGGATGCAGTGGAGACACCTGCGGGGATATCTCAGGACACGGCTTCCACCCTGTCCGATCAGGCAAACGGAGCCGACTATATCTTGATCACCCACACCGATCTTGGCTGGGATGGGAGTGGAAACCGCCAGACATGGCTCAGTGATCTTGTGACCTTTCGGCAGGCTCAAGGACTGCGTGTGAGAGTGGTGGATGTGGAAGACATTTATGATGAGTTCAGCTACGGGATTGCTACGCCACAGGCGGTCAAGGATTTCATCAGCTATGCCTATAACAATTGGACACAACCAGCACCGCAGTATGTACTCCTTGTGGGGGACAGCACCTACGATAGCAAGAATAACTGGAGCTCGCTGGACCCGGCGTATACGGACACGACCACCTACCTGCCCACCTATCTGACCTTCACCACCGCCATAGACTACATGGGGGAGACGGTGACAGATGAGTGGTTTGTCAGGGTCAGCGGAGATGATGCCATCCCTGATATGTATATCGGAAGGCTTCCTGCTGTAAGTGTGGATCAGGCTGCGGTGATGGTGAACAAGATCATCACCTACGAGACCGCAACGAACACAAAGACCTGGGAGAAGAATGTTCTGCTTATTGCGGACAATCAGGTCAACGACTACGAGGCGGTCTTTGAGACCATGAACGAGGACGCGGCTGCATTGATACCCACAGGATTGAATACCCCCTCTAAGGGGTATCTGAATGACTATTCCGCTGGAGGGTTGAGCGCTTACATCAAGGAAAAGGTCAATGAGGGGACCCTCGTCGTCAATTTCAGCGGGCATGGCTCCACGCAGATATGGGCCCATGAGCATATCTTTGAAAACGGGGATGTGGCTGATTTAGCAAATGACGAGATGCTTCCCTTCTTTGTCAGTATGAGCTGTTTCACAGGCTATTTTGCCGATCCGGATACCTGGGATTTTCCCTCCATGTCCGAGGTACTTCTGCGATCTGAGGGAAAGGGGGCGGTAGCCACCTTTATGCCCACGGGGATGACCGAGCCTGAAGGCCAGCACATCCTGGATGCGGCCCTATTTGATGCCATCTTTACGGAGGACATCCGGGCCCTTGGGCCGGCGGTCTCTTCAGCCAAGCAGACCCTTCTGGCCAATGGGGCGGACTTCGCGGAGGTCAGTGAGACGTTTCTGCTTTTTGGCGATCCGGCCATGACTCTGAAGATACCCATTCCCAGGAGGCCCTCGGGGCTCGTGGCTCAGAGTCAAGCCGGTGGTGTTGGCCTGGGCTGGGAGGAGGCAAAAGACTGCAATGACGGGGCTGTCTCAGGCTATAACCTCTACCGGAGCACGACCTCTGGGGGAGACTACACCAAGGTGAACACCTCCCTTATCACTGGAACCGAATATGATGACACGGGCCTTGAGGAGGGGACACACTACTACGTGGTGACCTCTGTTGATTCTGATGGTGACGAGAGCGTCCGGTCCCAGGAGGCAAGCGCCACGCATCTGACTGGCTTAGAAAGTAGCGATGATGGATGTTTACTCAGTTCGGTCTCTCAAGATGGATGTTTCATCAGTTCGGTCTTTGGCTTTTAATCAGGAGCGGCCTGAAGGCCTTGAGGGAAGAGGAGCGGTCCGTTGGACCTTGAGGAGCGGCCTTCGGCCTTGAGGAGCGTCCCTTCGGGACTTGAGGAGCGGGAACTTTGTTCCTTTAAGGCAAAAAATAAAGGACTAAAGACGATTTTTCTCTTTTTCCTCGAGCGAAGCGCTCCTCAAACGCAGTGCTCCTCGAGGCCGAAGGCCGCTCCTCGAGCGAAGCGCTCCTCAAATCCGCCAGGGGGGGCGGATGCTCCTCAAACGCAGCGCTCCCTTTACTTGGAGGATGAAATATGGAAGACCTAAAAAAGCGCTACAAAAAGAATGAAAATTTCGTATTTCGAAAGATAGACAATGAGACGATCCTGGTTCCTATCAAGGATAACGTAGGGGATATGGGGTTCATCTTCAATTTGAATGAGGTGGGAGCATTTGTTTGGGAACATCTTGATGGCAAGAACCAGCTCATTGATATCAAAAATATGATATCTAAAGAATTTGAGGTATCTTCCGAAGAAGCAGAAAAAGATTTGTGTGAATTCGTGAGCGAATTGAAAGAAATACATGCGGTTTTGCAAGCCGATAGCGAGTGAAGATGGTTGAATATTCACCGCCCTCTGCGCCTCTGTGGTGAATTTTAAAACATTTTAGATTTGGAGAGAGACTGATGGATAAGAACAAGAAGAAAAAATATGAGAAACCCAGGGTGACGAGAATCAATTTAGACGCTAAGTGTGCTGTCTTGGGCTTTTGCAAAGCCGTAGGATCCCTTGGGCCTCGCACACCCGCCAATTGTAAGTTGTTCGGGCCCTGTTTTAGTAAAGGGTCTTGAGGGGCTTAAATTTAGGGATTGCGAATTTAGGGATTTAGGAATTAAGGAATTAAAAACAAGATCCGCCCTTAAATCCCTGAATTCCTGAATTCCTGAATTATTATTTAAGATGTCAAAAGAACTCAAAATCACAATTGGTGACGTATCTATTTCCATTGAAGGGGATGCCCAAACGAGCGATTGGGAGATCGCGCTGGCCTATCTCCCTTTTATCGCGCCCGGGGAAACCGATATTAGCCTTAGATTGCACCAGGGCCTTCCTCACACCCTGGTTGGAGAAAGGGTTTTTGATTGCCCCCCGATCTGGACCCTTTACCGCCAAGACGGAACGTCCGTTATAAAGATTTTTGACAAATTATCTGGCCTCGAGAGAACCCTTGTCCTGCCAAGTCATCTTGAGAAAACCGACCTTTACTTTGCCGACAAATCCGGCCCTTTCCTTGACCCTTTTTATGGACCCACCATGGAACTCTTGATGGTGAACTACCTGGCACAGGGAAGGGGCGCCATCATTCACTCCTGCGGTATCGTAAGGAACGGGGGAGGAACCCTTTTTGTGGGCGAATCCGGGGCTGGAAAAAGCACCCTGGCGAGGATGTGGGATCAAGAAAGTGGTGTTGATGTATTAAGCGATGACAGAACAATTGTCCGAAAACGGGGGCATCAGTTCTGGATGTACGGAACGCCCTGGCATGGAGAGGCCAAATTCGGCTCTCCCCGGGGAGTGAGGTTAGAAAGAATTTTTTTTCTGAGACACGGGCAAAAGAATTCGATCAATGAGATCAAAGGGATCGATCCGGTATCGCAACTCCTCACATGCTCGTTTCCCTCCTATTGGGATTCCCAGGGGATGGCATTCACCCTGGAAATATTCAGCGATTTGACAGCTCAGGTTCCATGTCAAGAACTCGCCTTCAAACCCGAAAGAAGCGCCATCGATCATGTAATTGAGCAATTAATGGATTGAGGAGCAGGCGTTCAGAGTTCAAAGGTTCGAGACCTTTGAAAAATGCTCAATTTTGTTCAAGTTCAAGGAAGGCGAAAATTTTAACCACAGGAATACATAGAGTATTTTGAGGATTAAAATTTGAGCCTGACACAGAAATTGGGCAAAAGGG
>SDBT01006306.1_pt1 | contig 19719 bp, 5 predicted proteins | sample 2277101 | NCBI WGS metagenome assembly SDBT01 (sample SAMN10404973, study PRJNA504765) | marine sediment metagenome | isolation source: marine sediment core GS10_PC15, 103 cmbsf | place: Arctic Ocean: Southern Knipovich Ridge | collected 2010 | reverse complement strand
TCACAAGATGATCAGAGAAGACTAAATGCCTTTCCTACCTTTGGAGTAAGAGGTGCTACAGTATTTGCCAAAGGTGGTATTCTCCCTACAAACAGAGCACTAAGAGATGATCTTCTAGTTGCACCTAGAGCTGGAACAGTTCAGAACCTATCAGGTAACGTAGCGAAATTTGAAGGTAGAACACATGCAGAAGGTGGAATACCTTTAGATGCAAATCAAGATGGTATTCCAGAAATAGAAGTAGAAGACCAAGAGGTAATAAAAGATGATAAGGTATTCTCTGATAGATTAAGAGTACCAGACTTTGTCCTAGAAAGAATTAAGAGTGCAGGAGTAACTGTAAAGCCTGGAGCTACGTTCGCTGAGGTAACAGAGAAACTAGGTAGAGTAAAAGGTAAGTTTGAAGGAAAGATAGAAAGTGCTGATCCAGCAATAAGTCAGACTGGAAAGATAATGACACAAAGAATAGATGATCTTATGGAAGGTATCTTCCAAGTGCAAGAGTCTAATAAACCACAAGGTAATCCACAACAACTAGCACATGGAGGTATGACAAGTTCAGTACCACAGAAGTTTGGACACCTTATACCAATGGGCCCAGCTACAACAAGGAGTTTCAATAAAGGTGGTAAGATACCTGGACTGTTATCACTTAGACATGGTGGTATCACAGGTACAGGTACTGAGGAAAAGGATGGATTCTTTAAGAGGTTCTTTGGAGAAGACGGTGGAGCAGAAAGGATAGGAGACTTTATAAACAGTAACGTAGGAAATATAGCAGGTGCATTACAGTTCGGTGCTAATGAAGGAAGTATAAATAAGCTTGTAACTAATGTCAAGCCAGTACTGGCACCAGTACCACAAGATCAGTTTGTAGATAGAAGTGGATTAGCCAGAGCAGAAAGTCAGTCTCTAGTTCAAACAGGATTAACTAATCTAAACAAATCAGGGATAGTTAATAGAGGTGCAGCCAGTTCTATTATAGGACAAGGTATAAATGCAGGTTCTAGGATTAGTCAATCAGAGAATCTTAGAAGAGATCAATTTGAAACAAGGCTAAGAGATCAACAAACAAGAGTTAATGCTCTTAATATAAGGTCAGCTAATCAAGGTAATTTTGCTAATGCAGCAAGAGTGAATGATCAGATTGCGCTAAGAGTACAGAATAGAGGAGCATTGACACAAGGTATTGTAGGTAACAAGTTTGCAGCAAACCAAAAAGACCTAACTGAAAGAGCATTAGCAATTAGAGCTTTTCAATCAGGAGATAGAGGTACATTAGAAAGAATGGCAAAAGCAATGGGATTTGCTAGTACAGACGAACTTATAGAAAGTTTTAACCTAAATTAACAATGGGCAGAATACTACCAGAATTTGACATCAAGCCAGTAGTACTACCATTTGATGGTAGGATACTACAGAAACAGTTCAATGAGACTGCTAACGCACTTGATGAGAGATTTGATATTAATAAAGCACAGGCTGATAAGCTTGCTCTATTAGCACTACAGATGAAGGTATTACCAGGAGATCAGCATATTAAGGAGGAAGCAGTACAGAAAATAAGAGATGAGATAACTAGAATAAATGAACAAGGTATTGGATTTGAGAACGCTGGTCAAATCATTAGTACGTTAGCACAGGACTTTGTAGGAGATGAGCAATTAACAGGGGCAAGAACAAGCTTTACAAACAGACAGAAAGAAATAGCAGATGTTCAAACACTACGACTGAATGAGAAACAACCAGCTTTCTTTGATGAAGATATAAGTGGTTTTCAAACAGTTACTACTGATGAGTTTGGTAAAGAAACAATAACACCCTTTCAAAGTAGAGTGGAAGCACAGCAAGATCCCCTTGCAGATGCGATTACACACTTTGGAAGACTTGCATCAGACTTAAAATCACAAGGTATAGCCTTAGAGTCAGTACCAGGTAGACCAGGATTAGGCGTATTAAGAACAGGTTCTGTTGAAGAAATTACTGATACTGATATTAATAATAGAATAGAAGCAGTAATAGATCAGTATCTCCAAAGTCCAGAAGGTGGAGATCAGTTCAGAAGATTAAGAGAACAGGAATTTCAACAAGCTAATCCAGAAGGTACACAAGAAGAGATGGATGCGTTTGTTAGAGAAGAAGCAAGAGAGCAATTAATAACAGCAGGAGGAGATCAACAGTTTAGAAAAGAAAGAGAAGGATTCCAAGAAGATTCACAGGGTTTGGCTTTTCTTAGAGCAGGCTTAAGGGGAACTAAACCACCACCAAATCTAGGTGGTGAGTTTAATGTACCATTTAGTCCATTACCTGAAAGTTTACAGGTTGATGCTAAGGCTATACTAGCAGCAAGTAAAGATGGTAATTTATCTGAAGTAGAGACAACGTTAAAGAGACTTAATGAAGCAGATGCTTCATTGATTGAACAGATAAAGAAAGGAAATCACCTTGCTCAACCTAACCTAGAGATAACCATGCCAGACTCAGGTGGTATCAAATTTAAGGTCAATACTACAGGTAGGCTATTTAGAATGAAGGCAATGTTCAATGCTCTAAACTTTATTGGTGCTACTGGTCAGGCAGCTGATCTTGGACAAGCTGATAATGGAGAAAGATGGCAAGAAATATTACTACAGAAAGGACTGATAACAGAAACAGATATAACTAGATCAAAAGATGCAGTCCCAGATGGAGAGATAAAACGAGCAGCAAGAGAAAAGCAAAGAGAGGCATTAAGAACACACCTAGAAGAGTTTAATGCAAAAGAACTTGCTCCTGTATTTCATTCTAGGGAAGAGATATCAGGATCAGAGGCAGATGATACAACTAAAGGAAGAGAAAGAGCCAATTCAGATTTCTTTGCACCAGATAAAAAAACTGGCATAGTTACAACTGGTGGCTTATTAACTAGTGTTAATGGTTGGGATATATCACAGCATAGTAGTACAAAGGGTAAGCTACTTACAGGAACAGAAATAGCAAATGCTGAAAATAAGGCTGGAAGTGCAATGAATATTGTAGGTAGAATGACTAATAATAATCCATATGCACCTGGAGCTAGATATATAACTAACAATCTAACTGGAGATAGCCATAGAAGATACATAATAGAGGGATCAGCAGGAGAGAAAAGAGCAAATGGATTAGAATGGAACTTCCATCAAGTAGAGTATAGTTCTTTACAAGAACATAAGTTTAGCTTTACTCACTCTAATGGGAAGCAAACAGAAATAGTTATTCAAGCAGATAACGCTGGAGTTCCTACAATAATCTATCATGATTCACAAGGAGAGTTACAAGGCTTTACTCTTGGAGTACCAGGAGAAGGAGGAAGACAGCAACTGTTGACAGAGTTTATTAAAAGAGTTAATACAGGTAGATAATGGCTATACTTCCAGATGATATTAGGAAAGTAAAAATAGAAAAGGTAGGTAGTACAAATGGAGTATCTAGTATAACTCCAAAGATACTTGCAGATGATATTAAGAACTTAGAGATACAGACAGTTCAGCCTACATCAATCTCTCCTACACCATTAAATGATTCAGATAGAGTTCAAGGTAGCTCCTTCTTTGGTATGTTTAGTGATCTCAAACCAATAGACGAAGGATTACTACCAGGTATAGATCAACAGGCATTTAGAGCTAGGAATCAAAAAGGGTTAGATCAGTTTGGTAACTTCTTAGCACAAGCAGGAGCAGAGATAGTTGGTGGTACTATAGAAGGTATAGGATATCTATTTGATATAGAGGAAATACAAAAGACATCAGATGGACTTAATCAAGAATGGGGTAATTTCCTATCTGACTTTGGTAAAGGAATTAAAGAGAAAAGTAGAGAGCTATTTCCTATATATGAAAGAGCACAAGGAACATTTGATCCATTAGATAGTGGATGGTGGGCATCAAATGGTGTATCTATCTTTTCTACATTATCACTTCTACTACCAGCAATAGGTGCAACAAGAGGAATTGCAGCTTTAGGTAAGGTTATGGGTATAGGTAAAACTGTTGGAGCTGTACTTCCAGCGGTAGCAGAGCCTATAGCACAAGCTGTTATCTCCAGACACATGGAGAATATGATGGAGGCTAGTCAAGTCTTTACAGAAATTAAAGAAGATAGACTTAGAAGAGGAAAGTCATTAGCAGATGCAACTGAGTCTGCAAGTATGGGTGCAGCATCATCTTATAGTTCAAACTGGGCTATGCTAATGCAGGATATTCCTCAATACATGATATTAAGTAGAGGCTTTAGAAGTAGAGCACCTGCAACAAGGAAAGTAAATGCAGCACTTAAAGCTCAGGGATTATCAACAGAAATACCAAGAGGATTACTAGTACCTTTTGATATGATAACAGAAGGTTTTGAAGAAGCATATCAATTTGGAGTAGCTGAGGAAGCTAAATATCTTACAGATGTAAAGGATGGTCTTAGGGAAGACGACTCTCTACTCAGTAGTAGACTTCGAGAATATACTAAAGAGGGAGAGCTTTGGACAGCAGCAGTCTTTGGAGCTTTAGGTGCAGGAGTATTTCAAACTGTAGGTAGAGCTGTAGCTAGAGGAATAAGTGGTACAAGTGGCACTAAGAGAAGAGAGGCTGAGGCTCAACGCATAGATGAGATTAACGGTAGAAATGCAACGATAACCTACTTTAATAAGAGACTAAAAGAAGTAGATCAGTTAGGTGATCCTGTAATGGCAGCAGTAGCAGAAGCAGAGTTGCTTAGAGAGATGGCTATTAAGGCCGCTGTAAATGGTAACAGTGGTAACTTCATAGAATGGATGCAGAATCTCAGAAATCTAGAGAAAGAAAAGAAGGAAGAACTAGGTATTGATAATGAGTTCACTACTAAACTAGAGGAGAGGATCAGTGATATAAAACAGATTGAGAGTGAGTACAATAAGAACTTAAGGATATATGATCCTAGACTAGCAGAAGATATAACCCGACAGGAGTTTGTAGTTAGTAAACTGGATAAACAGAAGCCAGAGATACAAGCACGAATAATTGAGCTTGAAGCTGGTATCAACACTCTAGGTAAACTAACAGGAACAGGTAAAGAGATATTTGATCTTACTACTCAGATTAGAGTAGCAGAAAGAAAGATTAAACTAGCTAAGGATGCTCTCAAAGGGTATGAAGTTAATTCCACAGCAGACTTTGCAGTTCTACAAAGAGAGAGATTAGAAAAAGCTACAAAAGAAACAGAGAAATTAAAGACACAGATTGCTACTGTTAGAAAAGAAGGAGAGAGGACTAAGGAAGAAGTAAGTAGTGATAGTGAAATAATCAAGTCAATCAAGTCTTTAGGAACAACTAACTCCCTTATAAAAGAAAAGACACGTTTATCTCTGTTAGAAGAGGTGGAGAAGGAAAGGTTAGATGTATTAACCCAGTTAAAAGACCCTAAGTTTCTTAAGACACAAGATGAAAAAGTAAGAGTAGCAGGAGAGATAACTAAAATCCAACAAGGTATAGATGAGAATGATATACCAACAGTAATAAAGGGGTTGGATCAAATGGAGAAGGTAATAAAGAACTCTAAGCTAACTGAAGAAGACAAGAAGTTTCAATTAGGGATTGTTACAGAAACCAGAGAGAGCTTAAAGAATATTAGTACTAAACAAGCAGATGAGAATGCTGAAAAGATAAAGGAAGAAAGGGAGATTGGTGAGTTTGAGGAAGTTACTCCTGAACAAAGAGCAAGAAGAGTACAGATTACAAATGCTATTCAAGCAATACCAAGCCTTAGAGATGTAAGCTCTACAAAGAGAGTAAGCTATCAGGGAAAGGAAGGGTATATAGAACAGGATGGTCAATCGTTTGTATTTGTACTAGCAGATAATCCTAATCAGATATTTGAAATACCTATCCCAGAAGATAGGACAGCAGACTCTAAGTTATTTACCTTTGGTATCTTTCTAGTAGAGGAACATAGTGTACTAGATGAGATTGACATACTGGAGAACGGTAACTTTGTTATGCGTGGTACTGAGTATGTAAACAGATTTAAGGATACAGACAATGCAATGCAAGCCATCAATCGTAATGAGGATGGAGAAGTAATAAGTGTTACTCTATTCACTCTTGCTGGTAAACAAAGAACATTTAAGAAGTTTGCAGATGAACTTGCATATTTAATAACTATAGAACATATAACCAAATCACAAGATGAAACTATCAGAGCTAGAGAAGCGGCTGGACAAAGAGCTATTGAGGAGTCTGAGAGGGAAGAACCTCAAGGAGAGACAGAAGATACTGGATCAACTGCTGCAGAAGAGACAAGAATTGAGTCAGAGATAGAAGAAGTAAATGAGACTATAGAAGAGACACAGGGAGGACAAACTCTGCAAGATATACTAGACGTACAGGCACAAACAGATAAAGAGTTCTTAGAAGGATTAGAGGAAGGAGAAGAAACCTCTACATTAGAGGACACAGATGCAATACTTACAGAAGAGAATAAAGAGAAGACTGGTGCTAAGAAAACAGTAGAGTACTATCAGAACCATCCAGACTGGAAGAAGAGAGATAACTCTGGTGATGATATTATCTTTGATAACGCTAAGAGGAGAGAGACTGTAATCTTTTCAAGTGATGAAACAAAAAGAGTAGATGAAGAACAGCAAAAAGAACTAGAGAAGGCTACAGAACCAGAAGGAGCAGAACCTGATGGATTAGAGTTAGCAGATGATCCTGATGTACAAGCTCTTACTGATATTATAACAGGTGAAACTGATCCCAATGATCTAGAAGATAAGCCAATCAAACTAGCTAATTCTCCAGCTATGGGATTTCAGCTTACTGATGATAAGACTGCTATTCAAGTAGATGAGGAAGGAAAGCCTACATTAAGAAATCCATCTAATAATATATCCCTTCAAGCTAATGGCAACCCTAATATTCAGATAGGTGATGAGGTAACGTTTGAGCTAAGTAGTGCAGAAGCTACTAATGATGAGTGGGAAGCTAAGAAGGATACATTTGAAGAAGAAAATTTTGATCAACTGGAGCCTATATATGTGCTATGGAAAGGTGAGAGAATAGGCATACTTCAAGCAAACCATCCAGATAGAACTACAATACATTCTGAACTTAAGAGTGGTAATAGTCCAAAGAGGTATATAGCTTCTAATACAAACAACCAAGGTACATTTAGTAAAGTTATAAGTCCTAAGAACCTAGCTAATAAACGAATATCACTAAGAAAACATCACTTTCTTTCTATAAGGGAAGCACTTGGTACTCAATGGATACCGCAACAAGATGGTACTTTCAAACTAGGAACAACAGACCCTCATATTATAACTACTAAAGGAATAGAAGACCTACCTCCTGGTAGTGTTGTTGTATTAGATTTGGATAATAGTCCTGATAAGATGTCACAAGACCTATCGAGTACTACATTTAAGATTGAAGATGATCCTAATTTAAGTCAAAGAGGACAAGTGTGGGTAGCAGTTATGACTCCCAGTGGAGTATATATGGCTGTTAAAGTTCATACTTCTCAGCTAGATAAGACAGCAAGAGAAAAGGTAATTGATTTAATTCTTAACACACCAGTAGATCAAAGTATAGCAGGTCAGGTTAATGAAATAGTACACTCTAACTCCGATCCAGAGTTTGCGTCTAGTCCTTTCTTCCTTAGAGTAACTCAAGGTGAGCAAGTAGCCATTATGTTTAGAGATGGTAATGGACAAACAATGTCTATTGAATTAGAGGAGTTCAGGAGAGCTATGAAGGGAAATGGCATAGGAACAGCTCAGATAAAGATACTTAATGAGGAAGATATAGATGAAGGTAAATCAAGGCCACATAAGCTTATTACGCAAAGTACACTTAGTGATTATAACATTAGGAATGAGTTTAATAAGTTCTTAGGAACTAAGAGATACAACATACAAAAGCGACTCCTTAATGTAGAAGGCAAATTTATTAGTCCTGTTACCGATACATCTTATACTAGTTATAATGAATACTTAAGTTCATCCTCAGAAGTACAAGGTGAAGTAAGTATACTATCAAGTGATATACATAATGTTGAAGGTAATGTATTCTTTGATGTAGGTATGAGCTTTACCAGTAAGCCTACTAAGGGAGTGCAAAAAGAATCACTCAGGATGGAAAGAGAAGAGAAAGAGATACCACCTGATGTAAGTGAACACAATCCATTTGATGATACAACTGAGCAACCTCTATTTAGATTAGGAGAGCCAACAGGAGACAAGCTTAATGTAGAAGAGGCTAGTGATTGGTTAACAGAAAGAGGTATTGACGTTAGTGTATTTCCTAAGCTATCTTTACTTGGAGATAAGACAATACAAGGTTATTTCAAAAGAGGTACTATATTTCTATGGGAAGGTGCAGATGTAGGAACAGAATATCATGAGGCGTTTCACGCTGTATTTAGAATATGGACAACTGATCAGGATCAGCAAATCTTACTAGCAGAAGCAAGAGAAAGATATGGTCAAGACCTAACTGATTTAGAGCTAGAGGAACAAATGGCTGAGGAGTTTAGAAGGTTTGTCTTAGCTAAACAGAAGCCAGTAGTACCAGGAGCAATAGGTCGTTTCTTAACAAAGATATGGAACTACATACAAACTTACTTAGGTAATAGAGGTGAGATAGATGAACTATATGATAGAATAGAAGGCAATAAGATAGATAAGAAGTTTGAAAGACCAGTAACATCAATATCTCCTGATCCTGTATTCTCTCTAAAGAGTGGCTTTACATCCCAAGGTCAAAGAGATATAGTAGAACACATCAATACTTTGTTCTTAGATCAAGTTATAAAGGCAAGAGACGAAGAGAGATTAGTGTCTCCAAAAGAAATCTATAACTTATTGCATGGTAGCATATTGGCAGGTGCTTTTAAAGAGAAAGACACAGAGGATTTCCTAGATACTGGGGATGTAAATCATACTACAGATATTGAAAGAGCTAAAGCAGTATTTGAACAACTAAAAGGTGTTAAGAGTCTGGCAGATCAAGACATAATAATACAAGATGCAGGACTTGAAAGGTCTATGGTTTATGGATTATATATAAGAATTTATAGAGGGTGGTTTGATAATATAAGTACTGATGAGAGGGAGAACATGAATGAGCGGGGATGGAGAACACTGTCTAAGAACAATCTAGTTAAGTATGGTCTAAAAGTAATAGAAGATGAAGGAGAAAGAATAGAAGAGAGTAGTGAAGGAGAGAGACTATGGAATAAGAGTCACCTAGAGGACAACAATAGAGATAAGCTATCAGGTGATGTTAAGCACTTCTTAAGTTTTATAAAGAGTAAACAGAGAAATAGGTTTGGGTTCTATACTTTCATACCATTTGAAAGAATATATAGCAAGGTAACAGAAGCTACCAACAATGCAGTATCATTTGATGATATGCTTAAGCGTATGCATGAGTTATCAGGTAAATCACCTGAGTTACTATCTGTAATTGAAGAACTTAACAGAAAGGATACACAAGGTAATAGATTATGGGGTGGTGATTTTGTAGCAGACTTCTATAAGAATCTAGCATTAACCAACGTTAATTTCTTAGGTGCAATTGAAGAAGTAACATTCGATAGTAAGGGTAAAGCTAGTATGAGAGTAAGATACTTTGATGCTAATGTATCAAGAGTATCAAGGCTACTCATTGATAGATGGAGAAATAATGCTAGAAGTTTAGATGGTTCAGGTATCTACACTAAGAATAAAGAAGGTAACTGGTTAAGTAATAAGACGAAGTTAGATGCACTAATTAAGCTACAACCCGTAATAGAGGAAGTAAAGACTAATAGATCAGAAGTTACTGAAAGACACTTAGATGCTTTAGTTAAGTATCTTAATATAGTAGGTATTGATATTGAGAAGGCTACTTTAAAAGAGGCACTTGTAGAAGGAGTTAAGATAGGAAATAAAGTTATCAAACCAGTCACTTTAGAGAATGGTACAGTAGAGTCAACACAAGCAAAGTTGTATCGTTATCTCTATGATGCAAAGAGTGATGTAAATGACGATGGTAGTAGAAGTCTATTCGAGTTAGAGAAGAATCTAAGAGACAATAAGGATATATTTGAGACTCAATCAGGTATTATCAGAAGGATAGTCAATGTACAGAGAGAGTTTGAAACTCAGACAAATGTATCCTTTATGAACGCAGAGGGTAAGCTAATATACCCTATGAACAATATCACTACATTCGATAGATATTGGAATGGATACAAGAACTATGACCCCACTTATAGACAAGAAGGTAATAAGAACTCATCCCATGTGAACTTCTGGAATGAGTTTGTGGATAATCTATGGAGAGATAAGTACTTCAATCCTATAAATGGTGATACAAGATATGCTAGTTTATTCCTATCTCAGATAAAGACTAGTAAATTGTTTAGAGGTATATTACAATGGCAAACCTTTGAAGCATTTAAGAGAAGGGGTGAAAGCATAACTCAGAACACCTACGATAACTTAACAGAGGTTACTACAGTTCTGAACAGATACAATGCTTTCATAAATAATACTAGTAGAAGTCAGATGAAAGTAGCTGCACCGATATTTGCAGATAAGAATCATATGAGTTTCATTACCATACCTAGAATTAGTAGGGACAGAAAGCTAATGCATAAGACATATCCTCATAGTATTAGAGATATGTTAAAGGCTCAAGTAATTCAAGACTTAGCTAGAGCAGGTCAAGCACAGAGGGATGTAGATAATAACAATCCCTTAATAGAGAACTATCATACTGGTGCAAAGAGAGCGTTTAAGTATGGTCAATTTGAGTTCCTAAACAATAAGAAGAAATATCCAGAAGCAGCAGCTCTTATGGAATTTGCTAGATCATCAAGTGAGAGTCAGTTACTTGATTTACAAGATGGAAGAAGGACACAAACTCAACAGCTTGATGTAGTCATGGATAATATCAATGAGTATATAGAAGCTAAGGTACAAGAGGAGCTAAGAGAATTTGAAAGACTTAATATAGATCAGGGTAGCAGAAACAAATTTGATAGTACTTGGACACAGCTATTTAGTAGCAAGGAGAACTTAGTTAGAGACTTTGTAACCGTTGATATAATAGCTAAGAATGAGATAAGGAAAGTAACAGCAGGAGACGTAGCACTTTATAAGAGCTATGAAGAATTTTCAAAGAGATATGGTTCAATACAAACACCTGGACTTGAGTCATTAGAGACATCTATGTCTCCCGAAAAGGACTATGGAGACTTCAGTAACTACAACACTGGTATAATTGAGGATACCTATACTATTACAAAAGAACTTGAAACTCTTAGAGGTAAGTCACCTCAGCTTGATGCTATCTTAGGCTTATATAAGAAAGATAAGGGAAGTAACAAAACAGATGCTATGGGATTTATCACTATTGATAAGCATAGAGCTAAGATGAGAGGTCAAAGCATTTGGACTAAAGCTCATGAAAGAGCATACAAGAATTATAAGAGTCTACCAATTGGGTCAAGAGAGTTTGTAACACCAGAAGGTTTTAGACCTTTACTTACTCCATTAAAGACGGTACATGATGGTATGTATTACATGCCAGCATTAGGTAGAAGCATACGTCAATTACATAAGCATGCTAAGTTCCCTCTAATAGAAGAGTTTACTAGAGGGTCTGAGTTGTTTGATGGGTTGAGAAGACGTATGGAGCTTGAAGCTGAGTTCTCTGATATGCCACGATCTGCTAGGATAGATGAGATTAATACAGTAACTGGAGTTAAGATAGGTAGGTTTGGTGTTGTTAATATAGCGAACACTGATGGCACTTTCAATGTAGAGGTAGCTAGAGGTATGAATGTAACTACACTATCTACCAAGTTTGAACGCTCACCACAGGTAATACCTAATAACAATGTACCTACTATATGGGGTAGTCAAATAAGGAAACTTATAATAGCTAACCTTAAGAGTCATTTCAAAGACAGCTATTCAATTGCTGGTAGAACAAAGACAGGTAAACAAGTATATGATCTATATCATAAGGCAACAGGACAATTACTAGACTTATCAAGGCAAGAGTTATTTGATGATCTAGGATACACAGAGTTCTTAAAGGCATTAGAGAACAATGCCAATGAACTAGCACCTGCTGTACAGAACGCAAAGCTTAAGATGCTAAAGAACTTAAGGACTATGCTACAGAATGAGGTAGATGATAGAGAGCTACCCGATAACTATGCAGAAGTTATACAGATAGATAAGGTAAATGGTAGCTATGAGTTTAGAATACCTTTGGCATTTCCTACCTATCAGAGAAGATTTGAGCAGATACTTATTACTCTATTCAAGAGGAAGTTATTACTACAGCGTATGAATGGTAAGGCTATGGTACAGATAGCTGAACTAGGTAATGTAAAGCAACATGGTGATCTTCAATTCATACGTGAAGACAGTGGAGTAATTCGTCATGCAGAAGTTGCTATACCTTACTCTATGGCAGAAGAATTAAACTTACCGAAAGATGAAAATGGTCAATTTATATTAGATAGCATACCACCTGATCTATTGAACATGGTTGGTTATAGAATACCAACACATGGTAAGCAGAGTATGTTACCTATCAAAGTAATTCGTATATTACCAGCAGCTATGGGTAAAGTCATATTAGTACCTGGAGCTATAACCACACAGATGGGTAGTGACTTTGACATAGATAAGCTATTCATTATGATGCCTAACTATGAGGTGGTACAGAATGAGAAGACTGACTTTGATGTATTTAAAAATCATCTTAAAGAGTATAACCTTAATGATGAGGATTTAAGAGCTTTGATATTAGATGATAACAATGTAAATGTTATAACATCTGTAAGTGATCGTGAAGCATTGAAGCTTGATGTTAGGAGTGGAAATGAGAAATTACGTAAACGAAGAGAGTCACCAAGCAAGGTAAGAAAAGTAGCCTATAATGCTGATAAACTTGAAGGAGCAAGTAGAGAACAACTACAGAACTTAATCATAGATATCAATGAGGGTATTCTACTTAATAAGAATCATCTAGCAGAGATGCTTAACCCAGTAGCATCGACTACTATTAAAGAAACAGCCAAGCTATTAGGTAGACCAGAAGAGAATCTAGATGCACAAGATCCTAAGACAGAGAGGATATTAGAAGATCGTAATAAGATTGGTAATACAGGTGTAGGTATATATGTTAATGCTCTTAATGGAGCAGCTATCACACAGTATAGTGATCAAGTAGTAGATGGTGTAAGAAGGCATCTACAGTTAACAGATAAGTTTAAGCTTACTTTAGATGGAACCATCTATACAGACCTAACAAGAGAGAGAGACGATGTAGGAGATCATATAACATATAGCTATTCAGAGTTACTAGACACTAGTGTTGATAATGCTAATGATCCTGTTATGTCATTTGTAAATGATAACTCATTTACTGCACCAGTTACTGTGATGTTACTTAGAACAGGTGCAATAATCCAGAAGAATAAAGAAGGGTTCTTAACTAAAGGTAATGTGTTACCAATACTACTTAGAACCCAACCTATTATAAAGCAACTAACATCAGACTTTAAGAATGAAGAAGGTACATTAGGTAATCTAGCAGAGTTTGTAAATAAGGTAGGTAGATCGCTGGATAGTAACTTTGATATATTTGATCAGGATGAGACTATGCCAATGACTACCACTGATCTCATTGAGGGAGTTAGGCTATCAGTTAGTAAAATTAAGAGTACAAAGGATATAACAGAGAAAGATAGACTAACTGCTATTCAGTTAAATGCCTTAATCAACTTCTTTCATCTTCATAATGCTGGTAGAATGTTAGGTAAGGTCAATAGAATATTCAACACTGATAGGGTGAAAGACCTAAACTCTGTAGCAGCTATAGAAGAATTTGATGATATAATAGATAATGTAGAAGATAAGACTAGGAATAAAAGCATTGAAGGATTTGAGCCTATACTTATTGACAACGCATATCCTATCACACTACATTACCTAAGAGGTAGAGAGGATGCTGGAAGGTTCGCTGATCTATTCTTCCCATTCAGAAGTAATGCCATGATAGAGGTTAAGAAGATAATTAGACAAGCTATTAATAGAGATGGTTTAACTGCTGATCTAATAAACACTATTAATAGAGAAGCATTCTTATGGTTAGCAACAGTACCTCAATCATCACCAGTTGGTGAACTATACAATGAGAAGACAATAAATGAGTTGTTCATCGGTGATAACAATATTGTGGTACAGATGCAGAACGTCAAGAAGTTAGAGTCAGAGTTTCCATCATTAAAGGATAATAGGTTTTTACAAAGGCTTAACGGTAATAACGATAACATCAAGGATGGTAATGTACTAAACACCTTGACATTTGACTATAGTTTCTCTATGACACAAGAGGAACAGAATGAGTTAATAGATCACTTTAGATTACTGCTAAGACATAAGGATGAAAGAATTAGAACATTTGGAAAGAACCTAATACATTATCATATATTATCAATAGGTTTCAATCCAGTATCAAATAGCTTCTCTGAGTTTATCCCAGTAGAGGCATGGCAAAATGCCAAGATGGGATTTACTGGAGAGTCATTAGTAAGCTATCTAAGAGTAGCTATGAAGAATATGGACAAGAGAAGTATCTTCACTACTAATGACCAAGCAGGTAAGTTCGTTGATGATCTATTAGAAAACAATAGGCATGTCAAAGGACTGATACCTAGAGGTAGACCAATAAAAGCAACATCAGCTAAACTAACTAAGTTTCCTAAGTCTGTAGTTCTTAAGGATCAAGTATATGCTAGGTATGCAATAAGATATGATAGGTCTTTGAACAAGGATGTAATGTTCAAGCTAGTAGATAATGAAACTGGAGACTACAAAAGAATTAACCCAAGAGGTGTACCCTTTAAGCTAAAGGAGTATCACATGGATAAGAGTGCTATCAACAAAGACTTTGTAGAAGGAGAATTACAGAAGGTATCAGAAGAGTCTAAGCTAAGTAGAGCAGCAGCAGAGAAATTACTTTCTTCTTTAGAAGCTACGTTCGGTATCAAAGGGGAGATAATAAACAAAGAGAGTGAGATATATGCAGGTAGATATCTTAATGGTGTTCCTATTATAAATTTAGCCTATGCAGGGCTAGACACTCCGTTCCATGAGTTTTCGCATCCATGGATCAACCTTATAGAGAAAAGAAACAAACCCCTATTTGACAACCTTGCAAAACAGTTACAAGAAACTGAGCATGGTAAGCTAGTACTTGAGAAAACTAAAGCTAGATATCCAGAGCTTAAAGGTAATGAGCTGATTAAGGAAGCAATGGTGACTGCACTAGGTGAACTTGCTGCTGCTAATACTGATGCAGTATCAGGTAGTCCATTACTAAGAGTAGCTAAGAGGATAATAGATAGAATTAGACAGTGGATGGAGCAACTACTTGGTATAGATAGAAGAAGAATTAGGCCAGAAGAGTTTAATGAGAGTACAACTCTACAGAATCTAGCAGATTTGATATCATCCCCTGCATCATTCACAATAGAGGCAGAAGGTACTAGAGAGACACCATTATTGCCTGGAGAGCCTACTGGTATTACAAGTGATAATCTTCAAAAGCTGGATAAAGAGTCAGAATTGCTTAACAAGATTGTCAATACACTTAAGCTAAAAGAGCAAAGGTTAAAGAAAAGTCTTAAGACAGGTAAGGAGGTAGAGATAGCAAGAGTAGCTCTAGAGAAGAGATTAGCGAAAGCTCAAACTAAAGCAGGTATTATAGACTTTGTAGGCTTTGCAGAGAGACAAACACTTACACAGTTAAATGCAGTTCTTGAAATAGAGAAGAAGATAGACGACTCAAAGGACTTCGATGAAAGAAGAAAACTACTTAAGAGGTTAGTAAGAGCTGAGGATAGTGTAAGTAGTTATGAAATAGTTAGTGAAGTATTTGATGCACTACGTGGTGAAGAGATTGGGAATACTTCATTGAATAAAATACTGAATGCACAGGGTAAGATGAAGATAGATAAGCAGTTCAGTAGAAATGTGATAGCACCTATACAAAATAGAGTAACACAAATCAATCAAATCTATAGAGACTTAGGTAAGAGAATAGCAGTCGAGTTTCTAATGAAAGTTAATAGAGACCCAACATTAACTAAAGAAGACTTAGATAGGATGCTAACTCTTGTTACAGAAGATATAACAACAACTCAAAGACTGATGAATGGACTAGCAGAGTCTAATGATCAGATATTAGCATTGGTAGATAGAGTAGTGTCAAATCAAAGAGCAAAGGTGTTACTTAAAACTACAGAGTTCAAGAATACAAAACTACGACCAGCACTAGAGGAACTAGAGAAATTTCAGCAATCACAGGGTACACCAATAACTAATCTGGAACAGCTATTTGACTTCATGTTGCAGAGAGATAAGAATGGAGAGTTAACAGGTAGATATCTTAAACCAGATATGCTTGACTTATCAAAAGATGATCCTAGATATAAGTTTGCTAAAGTCTTTGATGATGCATATAATGACTCATGGAAGTTACTACCAGAAGGGTTACGTAGAGGTAATCAACTTATACCTATTATAAAGAGTACTTCTGAGAGACTGTTTGAAGGTAGAGGTATTAAAGAGTTAGCTAAAGAAAGTTTCCAAGAAGCTCTAGTAAAGAGATTAGATGATGTTGATCTTATACAGGAGGTATCTACTGATGAGAAAGGAAATGAGTTTAGATTCTTACCTGTCAGATACACTAATAATATAGAGAAGATAGATAAGAAAGATATATCTTTAGATATGGGTGGAAATCTGCTTAAGTTTATGACAATGGCAGAAAACTTCACAGCTATGCAGAGTGTTATAACTGAGCTGGAAGTAGTAAAAGATCTTGTAGCTGAAAGAGATGTTGAGGTTAAGAAAGGTGGTATCCTTCATGTCAATAGAATAACTCGTGAACCAGTCAGAAAGAAAGGGAGAGAAACTAACTCATTCAAGAGGCTTGATGATTACTTTACCATGATTATCTATGGTCAAAGAAAGAGAGATGAAGGTTCGTGGAACTTCTTAGGTACACATATAGATGTAAGGAAATCAGCAGACCTCTTAGCACGTTATACCAGCTTCAATGTACTAGCATTTAACCTATATAGTGGTATAAATAACGTGGTAATTGCTCAGGTAATGAATGCAATAGAAGGACATGGAGGTCAATTCTATGACAGTAAGCATTTCTGGTCTGCACAGACAGAGTATTGGAAAATACTACCTGGGTTCCTACAAGATGCAACACAACGTTTCAATGACTCTACTATGGGTATATGGCTGGAGACATACGATGTGTTACTAAACTTTGATGAGTTTGGTAATCATGTTAAAGGAAATCAGTTCGTAAAAAGAATAGGACTACATAATGCTTTCTTCTTGCATCAGTCAGGTGAGCATATGATTCAAACACAACTAGCAATTGCTATGGCTAAGTCTCATAGGATAGTAGGTAAGAAGATATATGACTATAATACCTGGGTAATAGAAAACGATAAGAAGTTTAATAAGGAGAGTAAGAAAGAGTTTGAAACACTACCTGATGTTTACAGTAACATAACAAAGAAGGATGGTAAGAGTGCAGGTAAGATACCTATTCTACAGTCTGAAATGGTAGCATTTACTGAAAGAATTAAAGGTGTATACTCAAGGTTACATGGTAACTATGCTAGGAAAGATCAAGCAGCAGCTCAGATGGGATCACTAGGAATGTTGGCAATGTTATTTAGGAAGTGGTTAAAGCCAGGATGGGATAGAAGATTTGAAAAGGATACATTTGATGGTAGGGATAGATTTGATCAGAGATTAGGTGTTAATGTAGCTGGAAACTATACAATTGCAGCTAACTTCTTAATGCAATTGCATAAAGAATATAAGCAAATAGGAGGAGTAAGAATAGCATATGCAAAACAATGGGAAGATTTACCTCAATGGAAAAAGCAAGCTATCCATAAGGTGACAGCAGAAGCAGCATATGTTACAGCCAGTATGGCAGTAGTCTTTGCATTGACACAGATAGTAGAAGGTGACGATGATGAGAGATCATGGCTATTCCATATGGGAGAGTATCAAGCCTATAGGTTAAAGTCAGAACTATTATTCTATATACCACCATTTTCTTTTACAGAGGTAATCAGAATAATAAGAAGTCCTGCTGCATCACTTAATAGCTTTGAAAAGGTAGGTAAGGTACTCACACAGTTAGTACCAGCAACAGGGTTTGAAAGGTTTGAGAAAGGAGATAACAAAGGAGAGCTTAAGCTACTTAAGTATTCAAGAGACTTAGTACCACTTTGGAACCAAATAGAACGTGCAATAACAGATGTAGAAGAGAATGCTAACTGGATGAAGAGATAATGCGTGAACGATTAGCACAATTTGCTCATAGCCAGTGGAGTAGATGGATGAAACATCTATTTAGTAAAGGTACACTTAATAAGGATGGTAGCTGGACTATGCCTAAATGGGCTGTTGATAGGTGGATGCTACAAATGCATACTCCTTATAACGACCTATCTAATCAAGAAAAAGATAGTGATAGAAAAGAGGCAGATGGTATGCTTGAAGTTATAGCATCAAGAAAGATAATGTCAAGTGAGCATTAGGAACTTCATCTAAGTAAGGACACCTATATAGAACCCCTCTCCCTGCCCGATTTTGGGATCATCAAGCCAGTAGGCTGGAAATACCCCCTATATGATACCATATAAGAGGCATTGATCCCTAGTTATTGTCCATATGTTGAATACCATCCCTACTAGAGATAGTATCTGTAAATGTAAGAGTAGTACCTTGTCTCTTCTTAGCTTCATAGCTTAACTCTTTATACCTTGCAATATTCCCTTCCATATCCTTAGCAATTGCTAAGAGCTTTACTAGACAGGCTGCTCTAAAGCGTATAGCAGTAGAGCCTTCTTCTATTATAACTCTTTCTAATAGCAATGGATATTCCTCAGCCATCTTATGAGCATCCTGTCTACCCTTCTTCCTTGAGAAGTTATCTATCTTACCAGTTCCACTATCTGGATAAGGACTACATATAGACACACCTATTGCTATCGTTCTTGTCTCTTGATAACCTAGACCTACAAATGTAGCTCTATAATATGGTGGTGTTCTAGCTAGTAAAGTTATTTTTTCATCCTTATGAAACCCTATTCCTATATCATAATCTTCATCATCGCTAGGTGTTGGCTCCGGTACTGCTACATGTGGTGGTATATACCTTGTATGTACAATTAACTCTATTGGTTTTATTGGTTCAATCTTCTTCGTCTTCATCTGTTGTTTCTGTTTTAAAGAAGGTGTTTAAATCCTTCTGTATCTCTTTTTTCGTCTTAGCCTGTTGTCTATTCTTAGAGATAGGATATGCTTTATCACATCCTACCCCTAGCATATACGGAGACTCATTAAACAAGTCTACTTTTCTTTCCTCATCAAAACCACTAATAATTTCTCTTATTACCCTCAGTTTCTTTGTATGTCTTCGCATACAGTAGGTGCTACAGGTTATAGTATCATCTGATCTACGAGAGAACGTTCTGCCACACCATTTGCAGATGTACAATCTTTTTACTTCAAACGGTGATAGCTCCTCATAAACGGAAGCCTCTAATCCCTTATTAGAGAACTTCCTTTCTATAGGATCATCCCTCATTACTAGTTAGGTATAAATCTCTCCTGAA
>SDBT01006305.1_pt1 | contig 19720 bp, 17 predicted proteins | sample 2277101 | NCBI WGS metagenome assembly SDBT01 (sample SAMN10404973, study PRJNA504765) | marine sediment metagenome | isolation source: marine sediment core GS10_PC15, 103 cmbsf | place: Arctic Ocean: Southern Knipovich Ridge | collected 2010 | reverse complement strand
CGAAATGAAACAAAGGCGTTACGAGTTATTTCATAAGCTTGTATTTAATAGAGGGACCTGCATGCAGTTATCGAACGAAGCTATCTTGAAAATGGCAGAACTCGATTCTACCGGCCAACTCGCCTACGACTTACTCACCGCTAGCGCTTGGAAAAAAGCTTGGTTGACCGTTAAGTTAGGGCCTAAAGATACACCAAAATTATTTCTAGCTTGTCGAAAAGCCTCAATAACAGAAGAGCTTAAGCCCTCTCAGTATGCTCATCAGTATACTCAGCTTGGAGAACGCTTGAAACAAAAATCCACTCGGAGGGGCCAGATTATGAGATGGATACGCCGCAATATCGGTATCTACTCGGATTTACGAAAAGATATACTTGGGCTCAAAACCGCTGAGCTTACCAAGCCCGAAGCAGATGCTGTCCATGATGCAACAACGAATGCTCAAGATATTCGCGACCACGTACAAAGTTTAGTAAAAAAACCCGCACAACCGGCACAACAAGCGGCTGCCGCAGCACAAGCACCGCGAGCACAACCGCCACAACCAGCCGCCGCCGCACCCATCGCCATACCGGCTGCTGATGCAGCACCAGCACAACAAAGCCAAGCTGCTGACGCCCCACTCAAAAGCAATGGCCGAGTAGATACCGATTCTGATAGTGACGCCGGCGATTTATCATCCACCGCCTCATCCTCATCCGATGGACTGCCAAGACCACTCGAGCAGCTGCTGCAAGAGGCTTATCGTAATGGGCTCTCGGCCGAAAAGAAACTCGAGGCAAAACGTCTACTTGCTGCTAGATTTAGCGTAGAAAAGTGCATAGACGTGGCACGTGAGACTTTCCAATCTAACGTCACTTCGACGACGACAACAACTCAAGTAACAGCTCGACTCGCCCCTGGCCCTGCCAACTTAACGAGGATTAAGGCAGAGCTCACGCTGATCAAAAAAGTTGAAGAGAAAAGCCCCCTTACTCTTGGTGATCTCCAACAGCCCGGTATCAATGCCAATGTGCTTGCCTGGGCATTTATGCAAAATGATGATGTAAAACAGCTTGTTAAACAAGATCGAGCACTTTGTTTAAAACTGTTAGACGCAACCGAATCAACTAATGTTCGCTACCTAACAACTAACGGGGGTGCAACTAAGTTAAACGCTGTCTTAGTACACATTAATATCCGCGACGATGTTCCTGAACAATCACGTTTGATTGAACTCCTAAAGCGCAACGACAACAGCGACAAGACGAAATTTAATGTGTTGCAAAAACCCTCTTCTCCTGCGAAGAGATCACATAAAGATAATAGGACACAAAAGAAGTCGCCACCGGATACACCCACAAGTAGCCCAATTAAACCAGTAAAACCAGTAAGATAATAGCTCTCACATAGCCCTATAAGAAAAGGATGTAAACTACCATGCTACAAGAAGTAAAAGACGAACTTGATACTATCTTCAAGACACTTGATAAACCCCGGCCCGCTTCTCTAGATAAAACAGTAAAGTGGCTAACAGATTATCTTGATAGGAAAAAAAAGCTATTACATGAGTTTTGGAATGGTGAAAAAGGCATTATAGCTTACAACATGCGATACGGCAAAACCCAGAAAAGTGATCTTGAACGCGTCGATCAAATACAAGTAAAAATAAATTTTGCCAATCGCGCACTAGAATTAACGCAAGAGGCTATTATAACAGAAAGCTTCGCACAGCAAATCAGTCGCGGTTGCGCTTATACTGCCGCTGCCGCATAAGCCTCCTCACGCACTTCTGCCAAGGGCTTCAACACAAACTCCCGCTCATGCAATCGCGGATGCGGGAGGGTTAACTCTGGTAACTCAAGCGTCAGATCACCATACAATAAAATATCTAAATCTAAGGTCCGTGGCCCCCAGCGCTCGCGGCGCACTCGACCATGTTGTCTTTCCAACTCCAAACATTCTTGCAACAAGGCCAACGGCGCCAGTTGCGTACGAACACGAACCACAGCATTAATAAAATCCGGCTGATCCTGAAGGCCAACAGGTTTAGTTTGATATAAACTCGACTTAGCCATCACCCGCGTGTACGGCACATAATCCAATTCATCCATAGCTTTTAACACCTGCCGGCGTGGGTCTTGTAAGTTACTGCCTAAAGCGATATATGCTGTATTCATTGAGTTATCTCTTAACTTTTCTTACGCTGCGGTCGTCGTCTCGGTTTTTTTAAACCGTCGATAATTTTTTCGCGTTGCTCGGGTTTGGCCGATTGAAATTGCGTCCACCAGTCGGCGAGTGGTTTTAAGCTAGTGTCTATTTGTGCTCGGAGTAGCAAAAAGTCATAGCCGGCACGAAAGCGGGGGTGCTCTAAGGTTCGGTACGCGCGGCGGCCGTAGCGCCGCGGAAGGCGGTATTGTAAGAACCAAATTTCTTTCGCCACGCGGGTGAAGCGTTTGGGGATGTTTAAGCGCTCAATTTGGCGGCGTACCACGGTTTGCATGGCTTCTTCCAAGGCGGGCAGTGGTGGCATGCCGGCTTGGATCAAGCGCTCGGTTTCAAGTTGTTGGGGTTGCCACAATAATACGGCCAATAAAAATCCCGGCGTCACCGGTTTGTCTTGCGCGATACGATCATCAGTGGCTTGCATAGCATTTGTAATTAACTGCGCAAAGCCGGTGGTATCCTCTGTTAAGCAAGCCGTCGTTTGTGGGAATAATTTTTCGAACAAGCCATGCGTACTCAGTTGTTGAAAGGTTCCCGCCGCATGGCCGCTGAAAAATAATTTTAAGACTTCATCAAATAAGCGCGACGAGGAAACGTGATCGAGATGATCCGTCATTTTTGCGATGGGCGCGGCTGTGTCAGGCGCTATGGTAAATTCCAATTTAGCCGCAAAGCGCAAGGCGCGGAGCATACGAACCGGATCTTCTTGGTAACGCTCGGCCGGATCGCCTATCAAGCGAATGGTTTTGTCGGCCATGTCTTGCATGCCGCCGGTGAAATCAACAATCGAAAAATCGGCGATATTGTAATACAAGGCGTTGATGGTGAAATCGCGCCGCCAAGCGTCTTCAATCACCGTGCCATAGACATTATCACGCTTAATCATCGAACCTTGATTACGTTCATGCGCCAAATCCGCCTGGCGGCGAAACGTAGCGACTTCCACCACTTCGCGACCAAATAAAATATGTGCCAAGCGAAACCGCCGGCCGATCAAACGGCAATTACGAAATAACTTGCGGACTTGTTCGGGGCTGGCATCTGTTGCCACATCAAAATCTTTAGGCGCGCGGCGTAGCAATAAGTCTCGCACGCCGCCACCAACCAAAAACGCTTGGAAATCCGCATTATGCAAGCGGTACAAGACTTTTAAGGTATTGTCGCTAATATCAGCGCGTGACAAGCTGTGATCCGGGCGCGCGATAACGGTTGCATCGCCAAAATCGGCTGCCGCCTGTTTGGGTTTGCGATTTGGACTTACTAATTTCTTGATGTACTTAAATATGGTAACGTACCTACTAATAATTTTATGCGTGGGCAGTTTACCATAATCAAGGACAGGGATCGCCATGAGCAACACCACTTCAATCCACATGTTGCGGCAAATTGCTGAGCAACAACAGGTGATGGAAAGCCGTTTGCGACAGTGGGCTCGTATAAATTCCGGCTCTAACAATCTAGACGGCTTAGCGCAAATGTCACAGAGCCTGCAACACGCGCTGAGCACCTTGGCACCCGACAAAATTAGCTTGCGCAAATCAGCACCGCATCAAACCTTGGGATCCGATGGGCAATGGGAGTCTATCCCTTTAGGTCAAACGCTGGTTGCGCGTAAACACTTAGATGCCTCTAAGCGCGTGCTGTTATGCGGGCATATGGACACTGTGTTCGCGGCCGATCACCCCTTCCAAGACATAACTGATTTAGACAATAACACTTTGCGTGGCCCAGGCGTCAGCGATATGAAAGGGGGGTTGGTGATCATGCTGGCGGCCGTGGCGGCCATGGAAGCGGCCGACTTACCCGAGCCCTTGGGTTGGGATATTGTCATCAATGCCGATGAGGAAGTGGGATCGGTCGGCTCCAGTGTGGTACTCGACAATATCACTGATATTCATCGAGTGGGTTTAGTGTTTGAACCCAGCTTAACGCCTGAAGGCACCTTGGCGAGCCGTCGAAAAGGCAGCGCCACCTTTAATTTAATTGCCCATGGCAAGGCAGCCCATGTCGGTCGCGCATTTTCCGATGGACGCAATGCCATCACAGCCTTGGCAGATTGCAGTTTGAAAATAGCAGCGTTAACGCGTGATGACCAAGCGATTACTGTTAACATTGGCCGCATCATCGGCGGTGGGCCTTCAAATGTTGTGCCGGATCACTGCGCTTGCCAAATTAATATCCGCGTGACCGAACACGCGCAAATGGAACAGGTCACGCAAGCTGTTGAAACACTCGTTGCCCAGTATCAAACGGATGGCATTGAAATAGAGTGCCAAGGGGGCTTTACCCGCCCGCCGAAAATTATTAATGAACGCACGGAACAATTGTTTGACCTCATCGTAAGTTGCGCCAAGCGCTTGGATTTAACGATTGATTGGAAACCCACTGGCGGTTGTTGCGACGGCAATAATCTTGCCGCGCACGGTTTGGCGGTAGTGGATACCTTAGGCGCCAGAGGGGGCAATATTCATAGCGATCAAGAATATATTTTATTAGACAGTTTGGTCGAACGAGCGCAATTAACTGCACTAGTACTACATCAATTGGCCACTAAAGGTTTGAACGCATGACAGCCTTAACGCGCCTGCGCCCTGCGCGGCTCAATGATGCTAAGGCTATCATTGAGTTAGCAACCCGAAGCGGTGTAGGCTTGACAACCTTACCGCGGGACCCCGCGGTCATTAAAGCCAAGTTGGCCTCATCCGTCGAAACCTTTAACGCTACGGACGACAGTCTAACCGCCGGCCTGTATTTTTTTGTTTTAGAAGATTTAACATCGCAAAAAATTGTTGGCACTGCCGCAATTGATCCGGCTGTGGGTCACAAGGCACCATTTTATTCCTACAAGGTTGCTACCATTCACCGAGTTAGCAAACAGTTAAACATGGAACGTGAGTATGCCCATTTGAATTTAGTCAATGACTATCAGGGCAAAACGGAATTGTGCACCTTGTTTTTAGCGGCCAAGTATCGCGGTCATGGCAATGGTGTATTGTTATCATTAGGGCGGCTGTTATTTATGGCGCAACAGCCTGAGCGTTTTAGCGATTTAGTCTTTGCCGAGTTACGCGGCGTTTCAAATGCCAAAGGCGAATCACCGTTTTGGAACAGCTTAGGCAAACATTTTTTCGATATGGACTTTGCACAGGCGGATCATTTGTCAGCTGTCACCGACAAGCAATTCATCGCCGATTTAATGCCGCGCAAATCCATTTATACCAGTTTATTAACCCGGCAAGCACGGCAGGCGATTGGCAAAGTGCATGCCCATACAAAACCTGCTTATCGTTTGTTAACTCAACAAGGTTTTGATTATCAAAATACCGTTGATATTTTTGATGCCGGGCCCACGCTAGAATGTAAGTTTGAAAACGTGCAGGTGATCCGCAAAAGCAGCGAGCGCCGCGTCAGTGAAATTGGAAAATTCTCCACTCAAACAACATCGTGTTTAATTGCCAACACCCAAACACATTGCATGATGCATGCTGTCATTGAACTGTCAGACCAGCACCTTAAGCTGGATCCGGTAACAGCAAAACACTTACAACTCAAAGTGGATAGCGCAGTGCGGATCTACCCACTGCAAAAATCACGAGGCACACGTTGATGGCCGTTGCAGATCTTTTTATTGAAGGCCAATGGTTAACCGGGGAAGCAGCACCGATCACGGATCAAGACCCCGCAACCAGCGAGGTGTTTTGGCAAGGCAATAGCGCCAGCGCTAAACAAGTTGCTGGCGCTGTAAGGGCTGCACGATCAGCCTTACCTGCCTGGTCAGCATTATCATTCGATCAACGCGCTGCGTATTTAAAGCAATTTCAACAAGCCTTGACGCAACATCGAGATGATCTCACCTCTGTGATTTCACACTCTGTCGGCAAACCCTTGTGGGAAGCCAATACGGAAGTGGGCGCGATGATCAATAAAATCGATATTAGCCTCAACGCCTATCATGAACGCACAGGTCAGCACGAAACAACATTAGCAGACTGCCAAGCGTTTACCCGACATAAGCCACACGGCGTGTTGGCAGTGTTAGGCCCATTTAATTTTCCCGGTCACTTAGCCAACGGTCATATCGTGCCGGCACTGTTAGCGGGTAACACGGTGGTACTAAAGCAAAGTGAATTAGCACCTAGTGTCGCCGTTAAGATTTTACAATGCTGGGAGCAAGCGGGTTTGCCCGACGGTGTTATTAATTTATTACAAGGCGATGGCCAGGTTGCACAACAGTTATTAGAACAACCGTTAGACGGCGTTTTGTTTACCGGCAGTTTTGCCACGGGCCAAAAAATCTTGCGGCAGTTTGTCGATCGCCCGGACGTGATGGTAGCATTAGAAATGGGTGGCAATAATCCCTTAATTGTTCATGACGTCGCTGATGTTGTCGCCGCTGCGTATTGCATTATCCAATCAACCTTCATCACGGCCGGCCAACGCTGTACGTGTGCAAGGCGTTTGATCCTCACTGAAAATTCTCCGGCAGATTTAGTAGAGTGCCTGCTGGCGATGACGCAAGCTATTAAAGTCGGTCACTACACAGCAACGCCCGAGCCGTTTATGGGACCGGTGATCACAGCGCAAGCCGCTGAGAAAGTATTACAAGCACAAACTGCTTGGCAGTCTGCCGGCGCCACCACATTGCTAGCCGCAGCATCATTACAACAGGGTTTGTTAAGCCCAGGGATTATTGATGTAACGGCATTGACAACACGCGAAGACAAGGAAGTATTTGGGCCATTACTGCAAGTGATCCACGTTAAAGATCTTGAAGAAGCAATTAGCGTAAGTAATCAAACACGTTACGGTTTAGCCGCGGGGATCTTAAGTGATGATCCAAATGCGTATCAAACTGTTTGGCAACTATCACGCGCAGGCATTGTAAATTGGAACCGCCCATTAACTGGCGCCGCCAGCCAATCACCCTTTGGCGGTGTTGGCCGCAGCGGTAACCATCACCCCAGTGCCTATTATGCTGCGGATTACTGCGCCTATCCGGTCGCGAGTTTGGAAACGCCTAACTGCAGCTTGCCGACAACACTGTCACCCGGTATTACTGTTGAGGATCCTTCATGACAATGTCTTTATTAGATCAGTTACAACAATATCTTTGCCCGGCGGGTGAGGGTGTTTATACCGTCCATACCGCACAAGACATGAAAAACCAAATTCAACAAGTCATTTATAAAGCGCAAGGTGAAACTGTTGTAAAAGTCTGGCAACAACACTTAATGCAATTACTTAATAATACTAAACCTTTAGTATTAGGGATCTGTTCTGATACCGGTGGCGGCATTTTACGCGGAGCCAATTGGGGCCCGCTGTTTGTTCGTCGGGCGTTATACCGAGAAGTGTATCCCGATGCCGTGTTTGATTTAGGTGATGTTCGCGTGGTGCCGCATTTGTTATCCGATTCATTATTAAATGATGCAACCTTACGTGCTTGCCGTAAGGCCTTGTATGCTGATCCGAAAAACGATTTAGCCGTTAGCCCTTTGTCAATCACAGAAGCGGTCGCAGCCGGCTTAAACAGTCAGTTACCCGCGTCGCGCATATTTGCTTTAGGTGGCGATCACTCTGTTAGTTATCCCTTAGTTAAAGCGTTCATCGAAGCCAAGCAAGCCGCCGGCAAGCGTATCGCCATTATTCACTTTGATGCCCACACAGATTTACTCGACAGCCGCTTAGGCATAGACATTTGCTTTGGTACCTGGGCTTATCACATTCTGCCGCTATTGCATTCGCCTGCACAGTTTTATCAAATCGGGATCCGGTCTAGCGGCCAGAATAAAGCTTACTGGGAAAAAACCTGCGGTATTAATCAGTATTGGGCTTATGAAATCAAACAACATGGCGTGGATGCCATCATCCAAAAAATCCTCGCCAAACTCACTCAGCAAAACATCGATGAACTCTATATTAGCTTCGACATTGACGCCATCGACAGCAGCCACGCCAGCGCCACCGGCACACCCGAACCCAATGGTTTATTACCGGATGAAGCTATTGCTATGATCAAGGCCTTACAACATCAGTACCCTGTGACCGGCGCCGATTTGATGGAAGTTGCGCCATTTGTGAGTTACACCGAAGATCACACTGGAACTGAGACAACGCTTAACACCGCGGGTATGATCGCAGCGCAGTTAATTCGGGCACTGAAAATCTCAGCTTAACTCTGAGCCTTTAAATACAACGTGATCCCACCTAAAAACATTTGCACCGCAATGGTAGTTAACACCATACCCATTAAGCGTTCTAAGGCAATTAAGCCTTTGGGGCCAAACAAGCGTCGCAAGTGAGGACTAAACAGTAAAATTATTGTCGACGCAGCGGATGAAATAGCAATGGCGAGAAACCAAATGGTCATCTTGTGAGGTTGTTGTGTTGCGAGTAATAATACCGTGGCCATGGCAGATGGGCCTGCTAATAAGGGGATCGCCATGGGCACCACGAAGGGTTCACCCATTTCGGGGCCGCTTTTATCATCCAGCACACCGGGAAAAATCATTTTGATGGCGATTAAAAATAAAATCATACCACCGGCAATTTCTAACGCCGGGGCAGTGATATTTAATCCGCGCATCACACCGTGGCCTACAAATAAAAACAATACCAACACCACAAACGCGATGGTGGATTCACGAAAAATCACCCAAGAGCGTTTGGATTCTTCCACCGAACTTAAAATCGTAATAAAAATTGGAATATTACCTAGCGGATCCATTACCAGTAATAACGTCATGGTAGCAGTATATAATGTCATGGCGGTTACCTACGGTTACTCGTTAAAAAATATGATCGTTGGGGTCGTGTTGATCTAACATTTGATCGGGGTGCACGGTGATGCTCGGCGCAGTTTGATGCGGCACATTAGCCTGGCGAAAAGTTTCAAACACCGAGTCAGTTTGATTTGCATTGGCTAACAAACCGGTTTTTGGATCAATGCGAACCGACACCAAACCGTCCGGTTCAGCTAATAGCATTTGAGGCTGCCGCGCGAGCGCAATACGCATGTACTCAATCCACATCGGTAATGCCGCTTGCGCACCGTATTCATAAATCGATTTAGGTTGATCGAAGCCCATCCAAACCGCAGTGATGATATGTTTAGTAAAACCAACGAACCACGCGTCGACTTTATTATTCGTGGTACCGGTTTTACCCGCCAAGTCGCTGCGGTTTAGCACTTTAGCTTTGCGGCCGGTGCCGTGTTGGATGACATCGCGCAACGCGAGTGTCATCAAATAGGCCACCTGTGGCGAAATGACCTGCGATGCTTGTTGCGCTTCTGGCAAGCCATCTTGCGCTTGCGAAGTAGTACACTGTTGGCAAGCAATTTTAGGCTGGGCACGATAACTCACTTCGCCTTTAGCATTGTTGATGTGAGCAATGATGTATGGATCAACTTTATAACCGCCGTTAGCGAACACAGCATAACCCGTAGCAATTTGCAGCGGCGTTGCGGTTAAACTTCCTAGCGCTAATGATAAGGTCTTGGGTAACTTAGAAGGATTAAAACCAAAATGACTCACATATTGCAGCGCATACGGGATACCAATCGCTTCTAATAAACGAATTGAAACCAGGTTGCGTGATCGGATCAAACCAATTCGCAATCGTGTCGGCCCGTAAAATTCCCGGCTATCATTTTGCGGGCGCCATAAACTTTCTTGGCTAGGGTCATTGAGCACCACCGGCGCATCGTTGATAACACTGGCTAAGGTATAGCCTTTTGCTAACGCCGCCGCATAAATAAACGGTTTAAATGCAGAGCCCGGTTGACGCTCTGCTTGCAAGGCACGATTATAATTACTTTGATAAAAGTTGAAGCCGCCCACTAAAGCGCGGATAGCTCCATCGCTTGGGTCCATCGACACCAGTGCACCTTCAATTTCAGGGAATTGGCTTAACTGCCAATGCTGATCAGCCGTTTGCAGTACGCGGATCAGGTCACCATTTCTAACAATATCACTGGCGCGTTGTGGCTTTGGCCCCAAACTACTGCGAGGCAATTGGCGCCGCGCCCAACTCAAACCGGCCCAGGGAATATCAATCAGTTTACCTGATTTAAGCAAAGCGGAAACTTGATGCATTCCCACATCAATAACAATCGCCGCTTGCAGATGATTTACCATCGGTTGATCCGCAATTTTTTTTGCCCAAGCATCGAGTTGCGTGACATCGGGCGTACCGAGGTTACGCTCGGCACCGCGATAACCATGACGTTTATCATAAGCTATAATATTATCTCGCACCGATAAATTTGCTGCATCCTGCATGCGGCTGTTAATCGTTGTATAGACTTGATAGCCATCGGTATACGTTGCCGTGCCAAACTTTTCAAACAAAGTTTGTCGTACCACTTCCGCAATATACGGTGCGTGCAACACAATTTTGCGACCGTGATAAGAGCCACTAAGTGGCGTACCAATGGCTTGTTGATAAGTTGCTTGGTCGATATACTTTTCTTCCAACATCCGCTCTAACACATGATCGCGGCGTTTCAACGCAGCCACTTTATTCGCCAAAGGATTTAATGCGGAAGGGGCTTTGGGCAAACCGGCTATCATTGCTATTTGCGGCAAGTTTAAGTCAGCCAAGGCTTTGCCGTAATACACTTGCGCCGCGGCCGCAACACCATACGCACGATTACCTAAAAATATTTTATTTAAATATAACTCCAGAATTTTTTCTTTACTCAATTCGCGATCAATTTTAATCGCCAACATAATTTCTTTGAGCTTGCGCCAATACGACTTTTTACGGCTTAAAAAGAAATTGCGCGCCACCTGCATGGTGATGGTGCTACCCCCTTGCGCCTTAGTACCCGTACGTATCAAATGCACGCCGGCCCGCATTAGCCCAAAAATATCAACACCCGGATGCTCGAAATAACGCTGATCTTCAGTCGCGAGCACAGCATCAATCAATAATTTGGGAATTTGATCATAACGGGCGGGGATCCGCCGCTTTTCTCCATATTCCGCGATAAGTTTACTATCTGAGCTATAAATCCGTAATGGCACTTGTAACTGTACTGTTTTTAGCGTGTCAACATCCGGCAAACCGCTCTCTATATAAATGTACGCAATTGACCCCAGCATAAACAGCCAAAGCGTCACACTCAACGCAGCCCAAAGACCGCGGCGCCAAAATAGCAAAAATGGGGAATTAGCATGTTTCATAATAGTTTGAACATAATATAAACGACGCATTGTACCGCTTCTATCAATGCGGAGCCACCCCCTGTCCGCCGTTTCGGGTGATTAACTTATTGACTTGTTGTACGCGACACTTTAGGATTTACCTGTTGCAAGGAATTAATTTTAACAGGGACAGACAGTGTTTGAATTTTTGAAAATGCGAAAACCCGTGTTGCTTGGAGTTGATATCAGTTCTTCAGCAGTAAAACTCCTTGAACTGAGCCAACAACTCCATAGTTATCGCGTTGAAAGCTATGCCGTTGTACCCCTGTCCGCCGGATCGATGGTCGAAAAATCCATAAAAGACCCAGGCATGCTGGCTAACACCATTTCGCAAGCGCACACTAATTCGGGTAGCTCATTAAAACATTCTGCTATCGCTATAGCTGACTCTTCAGTTATCACTAAAATCCTGCCGATCGATTCAGGCTTAAGTGATCATGAAATTGAAGACCACATTATGCTAGAAGCAGATAAATTTATTCCCTATCCCTTAGAAGAAGTCAGTATCGATTTTGATATTATTGGCGCCTCGGCTAAACATCCCGATTATCTCGATATATTAGTCGCTGCATCACGCTCTGAGAATGTCCAAATTCGCGTCGATACAATGGATACTGCGGGTTTGGACGTTGAAGTCGTGGACGTTGAGTCTTATGCGGTTGAACGTGCTTGCCGATTAATGGCTAATGCTTTGCCCAATGGCGGAGTTGATGAAACCGTGGCAATTGTTGACATCGGATCACTGCTAACGAATTTAACGGTGCTTTATAATATGCGCACTATCTTCACCCGTGAAGAAGTCTTTGGCGGTGCCTTACTTACCAAAAATATACAACGCCATTATGGTATGAATTACGCAGAAGCAGGTTTGGCAAAAAAACAAGGTAACTTACCGGATGATTATGCTAATGAAGTGTTAGCACCGTTCATTCAATCAGCCGTATTACAAGTGCGCCGCTCTTTGCAGTTTTTTTTCTCGGCCAGTCAACACAATAAAATCAATCATATTCTTTTGGCGGGCGGCACCGCGTCCCTTCCAGATTTGGCTACTATCATAGAAAATGAAATTGGTATCCCAACCTCTGTTGCAAATCCTTTTGCGAATATGGAAATTAGTGACAGAGTAGATGCCACGGCATTAGCAAATGATGCCACATCATTACTGTTGTGCTGCGGCTTGGCATTAAGAAGTTTTGATCAGCACGCGGAGAGTAAGCGGGGTTCGGCATGACACAAATAAACTTACTACCTTGGCGTGAAGCAATACGGGAACAACGTAAGCAACGTTTTTTCTTCTTCTTAGGCTGTAGTGCAGCCTCAGGAATATTGCTGATGCTCATGACCCACATGGTGATCAGCCACCGCCTCGAGAACCAACGATCACGTAATAATTATTTGAAAGCTGAAATTAAGAAAATGGATAAAAATATTGCGCAAATTAAATTACTGCAAAAACTAAAATCTGCAATGCTGTCTCGCATGGGGATCATTCAAGAATTAGAAATAAGCCGCACCGCGGTCGTGCACTTTTTTGCTGACTTACCGCAACTGCTCCCCAAGGGGGTGTTCATTTCCAAAGTTGATCGCCAAGGGCCTCACATTTTTCTTGATGGGCTTGCCGAATCCAATACCAATATTTCAAAACTAATGCGAAATATTGAAGCGTCACTTTGGATGACGCAACCCGTTTTAAATGAAATTAAAACCGTTGAACTTTCGGGTAAACGGGCTAATGTATTTAAACTGCAACTCACTTTAGGTAAGGCAAAATAGTATGGCTTTTGATATTGATTTGAATGATCTAACACTAGAGAATATTGGGTCATGGCCTAACCTAATTAAAATGTCAGCGTATGCCCTAGTGGCTGTTGTTTTAATTGGATTACTTTATTGGTTCGATACACATGATCTATTACTGACTTTATCCGCGGCACAGGACCGAGAAGTTCACTTACGCGCCTCGTTTGAACAAAAGCAACAACTGGCTGCCAATTTGCAAGGATATAAATTACAACTGATAAAAATTCGCAAGCAATTTGCCAGCATGTTACGGCAATTACCCAGCAAAACTGAAATTCCTGATCTATTGGAAGATATTTCTAAAACCGGTGTTGCCAGTGGCCTCGAGTTTCAACTGTTTGATCCACAACAAGAGCAACAACATGAATTTTACGCGGACTTACCGATCAAAATGATAGTGTTAGGTGACTATCACAAATTTGGCGAATTCATCAGTCGTGTCGCCGGCCTGCCCCGGATTGTAACCATCCAGAACTTTTCTATCCAAGCGACCAAGCCACTTTTTGATAAAAGTAATGTGCCAGAAACTAATTTGACTACGCAACACCATTTAGTGATGCATGTCACGGCAAAAACGTATCGTTATATCGATAGCGACATAGGGTTATGATTTAGTGAAACATATCGTGAAACAATCTGTAAACCTTGGCTACACACTTATCGCTGCGCTGTGTCTAGTTATGCTGTGCACTAGCTGCAGTGACACGAATCAACATCATGATTTAAAAAAATATGCGAAAAACATTAAAAATCGCCAGGCCAAGGCATTACTCCCCTTGCCCGCGATCATCCCACCGAAGCGTTATGCTTATCCAAAAACAGCGATGCGTAATCCCTTCAAACCATTAGCTACTGAAGCGCCCACTGATGGCCCCGATCAAAAGCGAGAAAAAGAACCGCTTGAAGGCTTTCCGCTTGATTCACTTCGAATGGTTGGGCTCTTACAGCGTGACAAAACGATTTGGGCAGTCATCCAAGGGCCCAATGGAGATGTGTTTCGCGCTACTGTCGGTAATTATCTCGGCCAGCATCATGGCAAGATTGTCAGTATCGAGAAAAATGAAGTTCAGTTAGAAGAAATGGTAAAGCTAGATCAAAAATGGGAAAAGCGACCCGCCACTTTGGCACTAATTAATGATGGAGATAAATAGTGTTTCAACGGAAAATAGTTAAAAATCGATTTTGGCTCTTTGCCTATTTCAGTCTATTTTGCTTAATGGTGGTTGTACCGACTATCGGCCATGCTGATAGCAAAACACTGCTAACACGAATTAAATTTTTTCCACTGCCAGACAAACGGGTGCAATTGAATTTAGCTTTTAACCGGCCAGTGCGTAACTTGCCGACTAGTTTTTTCACCGAGACACCGCCTCGCATTGTGTTTGATTTTGCTAATGTTGGCACCCACTTAGCCCCCGCTGCACGAAGACGTTTGATTGACGTTGGAATTTTGCATCAATACTCTGTTGCTTCAACTCAAGATCGCACTCGCTTGGTTTTAGCACTGAACCAAGTTGCGAGTTTTAGCACAAAGCGTCATGGCAATACACTCAGTATTGTATTAAAACGCAAACCGCTGGCTGCTCGCACTGCCGTAAAACAGCATTTCGCACAATTACGCAATAGCCACAACCAGCATTATATTTCCGGTGTTAAGTTTCACGGCACCAAATTACATGGCGGGCAAATTATCATTAAGCTGTCTGATCCCAATATTGGTGTAGACTTGCGTAAGCAAGGCAATAAGGTCCTAGTTGATTTTATGAATACGGGGATCCCCCGTCGTTTTATTCATAACTACAATGTCGTTGACTTTCATACTCCTGTGAGAAGTTTTCAAGTCCGCCCTAGCGGCAGACAAGCACATCTGGAAATTTTGACTTCTGGAAATTACGAACATTTTGCTTATCAAACCAATAACGAGTTTATTGTTGAGATTCATCCGATCAGCAAAAAGCGCAAACAGCGTAATGAACAAGCTGTTTATTCAGGCAAACGCATTTCGCTTAATTTCCAAGACATTAAAGTTAGAGCTGTATTACAGTTATTGGCGGAATTCACCGGTAAAAATATTGTGGTCAGTGATTCCGTTAAAGGCCATATTACCTTACGGCTCAATCACGTACCCTGGGATCAAGCCCTAGACATTATTCTAAAAACTCGAGGCCTTGCCAAACGCCAATTGGGCAGCGTGATGTTGGTTGCACCCAGCGCTGAAATTGCTAATCAAGAAAAACAAGAGTTGCAAGAGCAGAAAGATGTGAGTGAGTTGGCCCCCACACACGCTGAGTTAATTCAAGTGAACTACGCTAAGGCCGCCACACTAGCCGCCATGCTGAAAGATAAAACCACCAGCTTGCTGTCAGCACGCGGCAATATCAGCGTTGATGAACGAACCAATACGCTATGGGTCCAAGACACGGCTGATAAATTACAAGAAGTTCGTAACTTAGTGCACAAGCTTGATAAACCGGTACGCCAAGTGTTAATTGAAGCGCGGATTGTGTCAGTGAAAAGAGATTTTGAAAAAGACTTAGGTATTCGTTTTGGCTTTACCAACCCACGTCATGTCAGTGGTAGCTTCATTGGGACAGATGCAAAAAACCCGTCTGGTGCCAATCAGATAGCCGGCGGTACGTCTCCCGCGCTCGTAACAGATCCCCTGTCACGCTTGAATGTTGACTTGCCTGCCGCCATTGCCAGTGTAAAACAAACGCCTTCGTTTGGTATTGCACTTGCTAAATTAGGCAATGATGTGTTTCTTGATTTGGAATTATCTGCCATTGAAAGTGAAGGTAAAGGCGAAGTGATTTCAAGTCCTCGCTTAGTGACCGCTAATCAACATGAAGCTTTGATTGAGTCGGGTGAAGAAATTCCGTATCAAGAAGCCACATCCAGTGGTGCAGCGGCAATTGCATTTAAAGAAGCCGTATTACGCTTACGTGTTACACCGCAAATCACGCCGGACCATAAAATTATTATGACGCTGCAAGTTAATCAAGATAGCGTTTCACCACAGACTGTCCTTGGTGTTCCGATTATTTTAACGAAAAAAATTGAAACCAATGTGTTAGTTGATAATGGGCAAACCATTGTGCTCGGCGGAATTTTTCTGCAAAACAAATCCAAATCAGTTGACCGCGTACCGTTCCTAGGAGAGTTACCTTTTGTGGGTGCGCTATTTAGAAATACCAATCATACCAATAAGCAAGAAGAGTTATTAATCTTTATCACTCCGAAAATCATGCATGCGTATGGCTAATGTTAAAAAAAAATAATATCTTTTTAATTGGCCCTATGGGGGCTGGCAAAAGCACTATCGGGCGTGCACTCGCAAAAGAGTTGCATTGCGACTTTTACGATTCTGATCAAGTCATTGAACAACGCACTGGCGCTGATCTCGCTTGGATATTTGATATTGAGGGCGAAGAGGGTTTTCGTAAGCGCGAACAACAAGTCATTGAAGAATTAACCCAGCTACAAGGCATTGTGCTAGCAACCGGTGGTGGCGCGATTATTATGACTGAAAATCGCAATGCTCTAGCTGCTCGTGGCACTGTTATTTATTTAAAAACATCTCTAGACATGCAATATAAGCGAACCAAACGCGCCGCCAAACGCCCATTATTGCAGACCGAAAACGTCAAACAAACCATTGATAAGCTTTGGAAACAGCGCGAGCCCTTATATAATGAAATAGCGGATCTAAGTTTTGATACTGATTCCTTATCTCTACGCGCTATTGTTAATGAAATAGATAAACTACTACCGTAACGTTGATTAAGACGCACAGGACAAGGAGAGCATTGAATGGAAGCAACAACAGCTGAAACAGGATCTTGGCAACAATTTGGTTTAAGCGAAGATCCTTTCGCCGCTGCTGCTAGCAAACCCTTTATTCCGGGGTCTTGGCGTAATCACTTAGAATTACTGCAACACTTATGCTTATATAGCAATGTGTTAATGGTACTAACGGGCCTTGAAGCTTGTGGTAAAACCACCTTGTTGCAACAGTTGAAACAGCAAGATCCAACGCTCATCACCCACACATTGTTTGCAGATGCCAGCTTAGATCCGGCTGAACTTATGCGCAACGTGAGTAGCGCTTTTTCACAAGACACCGGCATCGATGAAACAGGTTCCTTGCAAGATAAATCTCAGCAATTGATTAACCAACTCAAAACCAGTGAACAACATCATTTGTTGATCATCGATGATGCGGACCAGCTACCACCACAAAGCTTAGAATTGTGCGCCGCCTGGGTACAACTTCAAAATCAAGACGATACCAGTTTGCACGTGTTATTGGCAGGGCAAGATCAACTTCTGGAACAAGTTCAATGCTTAGAGTTCATCACTGAAGACAGCAGTCGTTTGCATACATTGGAGCTTGCACCACTCAGTTTGTCAGAGCTTGAAAGTTATGTTCAATACAGTTTTGCTCTCGCGGGTTTTAGTGGCGAAGAGCCGTTAGATCGTGAAACCTTAATGGCCCTGCACCAAAACTCTGAAGGTTTATTTGGACAATTCGCTGCTGCACTCGAATTTAACGAACCCGTAATAACCACACCTGCGCCTAAAAACTCTTTGTGGGACCAATACCGCTTACCGATTTTTGCCGGCGCGGGTATTGTGTTAGTGCTAATCGTTGCTTATGCCGTGGTGAAACCGTTTATCCAAAGCGAACCAAATGACGAAGTACAATTAACCCAATCTACACCTAAAACTGAAACCGTGCAGGCAGCAACACAAAATAAACTACTACAAAAAGCCAAGCTAGAAGCCGCCAAAGAAAAAGTTTTTTTCCAAACCACGAAGCATGCTAGCCAATACGCTGAAGTGACCGCTGGGCGCGAACTACAACGTCACAACAATACTGCACCTAGTAATGAATCCATCACAGAAGACAAAGCGCCGCCATTTTTAAATGCTCCACAGACCCGTGCACCCAACTATCACCCGCAAGTTGCACACCGCTATATATCTCACCCCATTATCAAGCAAGTCTTGATACCGGTTGAGCATGAAACGCAAACTGCTCAGCTTGACCAGAGTACAGAACTCACAGCAGCTGTTGAACCAACGGATAATGAAATTGATGCAACCGCTATTCACGCCACAAAAACAAATGCGGCAACACAAGCGACTACACAACAACATCTCACTCACAAACAAATCCTTGCTGTCACTCAACCAAAACCCAAGCCAGTTACCACACATCATGTGACTCCAAACTCTTTTACCAAAAAGTCTTCAAAGGCTCGTTTGCGGTCCAACCATATCACATCAATGAACCCTCACTATTTTGGTATCCAACTGCTTGGCACACATAGCAAACGTGCCTTAATAAAATTTCGCCGCCAACATAATTTAAAAAGTCACACTCAGTTTTATCGAACAATCCTACACGGCAAACCCTGGTACGTCTTAATCTACGGACAATATTCATCCCTCAAACAAGCCCGCCGTTCGCTAAAACGCCTACCGCAGGCACTGCGCAAGCTACACCCTTGGATTAAAAACTACGGCGACATCCAGCGCAGCCTGCGTCCGTCTTAGCGCACGACTTAACAGTAGCTTTCGAGTACCCGGGATATTTCGAGTATAATCCCGTAATTCATTAAATCCACGGGGTAAGAATACGAGGCCATTATGTTAAACCATCCTTTATTACAAGCCTTGGCTAGACAACACACTGAATACACACCTGTGTGGTTAATGCGACAAGCGGGGCGTTATTTACCTGAATATCGCAAATTGCGTGCGCAGGCAGGTAGCTTTATGCAATTGTGCCAAACGCCTGAATTGGCGTGCGAAGTCACCTTGCAACCGTTGGCGCGATTTAATTTAGATGCTGCGATTTTATTTTCAGATATTTTAACGATCCCAGATGCCATGGGTTTAGGTTTATCGTTTGTAGAGGGTGAAGGACCACGCTTTGCAAAGCCTATTAGAACAGAACGTGAGATTAATGCCCTCGCGTGCCCCGATCCAGAAGCTTCGTTAGGCTATGTCATGGATGCGATTCGGTTAATTAAGCCAGCATTGGATGGACGAGCGCCGCTCATTGGCTTTGCCGGCAGCCCTTGGACCTTGGCCACATACATGGTCGAAGGCGGACCCAGCAAAAATTTTGCGATCATTAAAAAATTGATTTATCAAGAACCATCGTTAGCTGAAAAATTACTGTCGGTGATCACCGAGTCCGTGATCACCTATTTACAAGCACAAATAACAGCAGGGGTTGATGTTGTGATGCTGTTTGACACCTGGGGCGGCGTATTAACCACACCGGCCTATCAGCAATTTTCATTAACACCCTTACAAACTATTACCCAAGCACTCAAACAGTTTGCGCCCACCGTCCCCGTTATCCTATTCACTAAAGGTGGCGGACAATGGTTAGAACAAATGGCCAACACAGGTTGTGACGCGCTAGGTTTAGATTGGACAATTAATTTAGACAACGCTAGGCAACGAGTCGGTGACAAAGTTGCATTGCAAGG
>SDBT01006304.1_pt1 | contig 19725 bp, 24 predicted proteins | sample 2277101 | NCBI WGS metagenome assembly SDBT01 (sample SAMN10404973, study PRJNA504765) | marine sediment metagenome | isolation source: marine sediment core GS10_PC15, 103 cmbsf | place: Arctic Ocean: Southern Knipovich Ridge | collected 2010 | reverse complement strand
CTCTGAGTTGACCAAAGAACAAAAAGAAGAAATAGCCGCCACATTAGGCGTTCCCCTATCGTTGGTTATGAGCAACGCGGCCAATTATGCGACGGCCACACAAGACGATTTCAATTTTTATGACAAAGCCATTGTACCTTTGGTTACGGAAATCATCGCCAAACAATTAAACAAGAAATTGTTTAAGCCTATGGGATTTTCTCTTAACTATCAGGCCTCCCGGCTTGACGCTTTCCAAGCAATCGAATTGCAAAAAGCCGAAACCTTAAATGGTATGCTTGACCGGGATGTTATCAACATTAACGAATACCGGGAAAGTATGGGATTAGACCCCAAAGAAGTTTCCGAAGAGCCGCCAGAAGAGGAAACACTAGAAGAAGAGCCAACGCTACAAGAGCAATTGAAGACAATGAAAGAAGCCGTTCACGCCGGTATACCCCCAGAACAAGCGGCTAAACTTGTGGGTCTGTCGATTACAGCACCGGCAACGCCGAACAATGAGCTTAAAGCAGAGCTTGGAAAATGGCGCAAAATGGCGGTGAAACGTTACGTAGAAGAACACCCCGATAAGGCGTTAAAATTTGTCAGTGAGATTATTCCCGTCGTACTCAGTGACAAAATTAAAGCGGCGCTGGCTACTGTGGAAACTGTCGACAGTGTCAACACTATTTTTAATGACGCGGTGTTGTATGCCTGATTTGGTGTCACGGGGCAAATTCGAGAGTCGTTTAGCCGATACACTGGTAACTGTTTTTGAGAAGCACCAATTAGAAATCCAGATATTGTTAAGTTCATTTGATACAACATTAGCCGACTTAGGTAAATTGCCACAACGTATCTTTGACGCACTACAAGCGGACATGGCGACGATCCTAGAGGCGGTGTTGATAGAAGCCTACATAGAGGCCTTTACCTCTATGGACGGTTTCCTTGCTGACAATAGTCAAACAACTGCCAGGCGTGGGGCATTGTTTATTAGAGAAGACGCTCAACAGTGGGCCTCATTTTATGCACCACAGTTGGCTAAACAAATGGCGGATATTACCAAGACGCGCCTACGAGAGATTGCCGACAGAAGCCCTTTGTTACCTATATCCGGGTTGGGAATTCGTAACGTTATTAAGCCAATGTTTGGAATGGGCAGAGCGCAGCTAGTAGCACGCACTGAGTTAACTAACGTCATTAGTGTAGCAGAGCAAGTGGCCGTTAACACTTTCGAGGCGACGATAGAAGCGGTAATGATCTGGTATACAAAACTAGATGAAAGAGTTTGTATCATCTGTAGACCCAGACATGACAGAGAGCGCGGTATCAATTGGGAAATTCCCCCGCCCGCTCATCCCCGGTGTAGATGTGAAACAAAATGGCGGATTACCTATTCAGACGGCCGGGTGATAGAAGTTAGATCATTAGAAGAAATCGAAATGATGGGTAAAGCGCGAGTCGTGGAGTTGTAAATGTTATTAGGATTACAAGATTGGCAATATTATAACATCATTAGGGCACAACGTAGCTTTACTAATTGGTCTAGTTTGCGGCGTGGTTTAGATTGGTGGCACTTGCAAGAACTGACCGGCGACGTTGCGCTGGCGATTAATAAGCGCGTGGATTTGGGGCGGAATGTTGCAAAACTGGCATGGACTGATTATAACGGTGCTGCTGGCTGGAGTAACCCGAGCGGTGAGATTGCTAGACATACGGCTGGTGATAATGCTTTTTTGTTCCAAAATTCGGGGGTTACTTTCACTGGTAAAACATGGAAAACTACTTATACGGTATCTAATCGCACGGTTGGACAAGTAAGAATACTGGTTGGAAGTAATGGATCGGGTACATCTCGTACCACCAATAGCACCTTTATAGAAGTTATTACAGGTATGCCTGGGGGAATTGAATCAATTGTCGGGTTCTCCCCCTCTTCTGACTTCGATGGCGACATAAATTTAGAAACAGTATTAGTAGAGCAAACCGACATCGCCGCCAGCACCGATTTTCCGGGGCCGGAGAAGTTGTCTACTGCTGGTAGTGGGACAATAGATAAGAATAATTGGACAGAAGTTAACGCGACAGTGTCTAATCCAGTGCCGGGGACTTTACGTGTCTTGCGATCTGGCGGTGCTGTCCCGTTTGCAAGGCAAAGCGTATTAACTGTCGGTGAACGAATTAGAATACAGGGCACTACTCAGGGGGATGGGACAAATACGCCAGTGATACAGGTGGGTGGTGTTACCGTATTTACTGCACAAAATGCCACCGATGAGGAGGATTTTGATTTTGAGGTAACTGTTACTGTCAGTGGTGTCTTTGATTTATTTGGCGGACTTACGATTGGTAATTTTACAGAATGGCGCAACCTCTCCGTCACCCCTGCCAACCCCATGAACGGCGACAACAACGGCATGGCGGTTGCACAACCGGCGGGCGGTTTCCTCGGTTTGCGTTATCTTGGCGACGGCGGTGCAACTTATTTAGACCTCACAAGCGCAGAACATAACAGCAAATTAGACCCGACAGAATTTCATGTAGCTTTGTGGTTTCAAAAAGACACATGGGACACAACTGAACGGGATATTTTATCTTATACAGTTGACGCGGATAACTGGATTAGGATAGTTGACACAACTACGGCCGGAACGCTAAGTTTCCAATTCAGGGCGGGCGGCGTAACTGAAGAGGTGACACTAGCGACAGGTTCACCAACAACCGACGTTCCCGTAGGAATATCAGTGTCGGGCGGTGTAATGAAAGCATGGTATGGCACGGGGCAAACTGGTAGTAATCAAGCGGTTGCCGGTACGTTTGTCTATAACTTTGTAACAATGCTTGCTTTTGCCCGCACTCCCGACCCGACATTTGTACATCTAGGGGCCGGGTCACACATCATGACGGCCGATCATGAATTGAGTACAGATGAATGGGCAAATCTGGCGACTAGGGACGGTGTATAAATGAGCAATCCATTTGACGATCTAACTTATTTCATTGTCGATTATAGTTCTATTCCTAGTGGTTGGTCACATCAAGAACGCCGTGACAGTCGCAAGCGTGTAAATCGTAGCGTCGGTTTGCAATCCAATGTACAACCGCACTTGAAAACAGAACACCGTAAAGATGCTCCTACTCTTTTCGATGCTGAAGGGGCGCTAATACAAACGGCGGATAAGGCGTTATTCCATACATCCAATTTAACCGATCAGGAAATTGTAGACAATACGATAGCCGAAATTGCCGACGAATTGAATAAGACAATACAGGCCGTCACTCAAAAAATAGAGATAACTATTTTGGGCAATCAGCAAGATATGCTTAATTATCTAGCCGCAAATAAAGAGAACTGGGGGGAATAAATGTTAACAGAGACTATCACAGTAGAGACAACCGGTAGTGCTGGCAGTGCAACGGGTGACGCTTCAAGCCCGCGTATTAGGGGCCTGTTTTATAAAATTAAAATTGATTACAACGCGGCCGCTCCCGGTGCTACAACCAACGTAATTATTACAACAGTAGACGATAACGACACAACTGTCGACACTGTTTTAACTATTTCAGACACAGCGACCGACGCTACTTACAGTCCGACAATCCCCACACATGATAACACGGGCACAGCAACCGGGGACCGTATCTTAGATGACATTCCATTAGGGACGGTTAAAGTATCTGTTACCGATTGTGATGCATTAGCGGCGGCTGTAGTTGTTACCCTTCATTTTATCCCGTTAGGTTCTGTGCAAAATAAGGGGGCAGTATAATGACAGATAGTTTCTATTTAGGCGGCGAAATTAAATCAGCCCCAGACGGCAAGATTAGCGGTTGGCTTCTGCGCTTTCATGACGGCACACAGACCGATCTACACGGTGAATACTTCACTAAAAGTACGGATTTTGGCATTGCTTTTGATGACAATGGCGAAGCTAAAACTAAGGTGCTTTATCACCACGGCCTTGACAACTCCATAAAAGATAATTTGTATGTCGACGGTCAACTTAAAATGTTTGATGAGGGTGTTTGGATAGAGACTCAACTAGACCTATCTAACAAATATCAAAAAGCAGTGAGTAAGTTGTTCTCTGTTTTGGGTTGGTCGGTTGGCACGGCCAAACATATGATTAAAACGGTCAAACATCCAAGCGGCGCAACTGAAATATTGCGCTTTCCCCTGGGGCTAGATGCGAGTTTAACCCCCCGTCCGGCCGATCCTACTACTCTAACAGGGTTACTGGACGCAAATGCAATGAAGAGTTTACAAACAGCAGATATAGAGGTGCTTTCCGAGGGCGGCAACGCCGAAGGCACAATAGCTGTTGATACTTTAACGATTAATACAAAAGGAATAACTATTGTGACAAAAGAAAATGAGAACGAAAACCCTGAAAATGAGAACGTTCCGCCTGAAAACACGGACGCACAAGCCCTTAAAGCTCTTCAAGACACCGTTGCGGCACAATCCAAAGAACTGAAAAGTTTTGTTGACATAATGAAACAATCAGGCAAGTTGAAAGATTTGGGTTACATTGCTCCCGACAGTGAGGGCAATGACAATCATAACGAGACAAAATCGCTTGGTGATTTCTTCGTTGCCGTCGCTAATAAGAATGAGCAACGTCTTATCAAAGTCTACGACATGAAAGCGCAAATAGAATCGGTCGGGTCTAAAGGTGGTTATCTTGTGCCTGAACAGTTCCTACCTAAAATTTTTGAAGTCATGGCCGAAGAGAGCGGCATTATTGCTCGTGTTACACAGCAACCCGTTACAAGTCCCGTCGGATCGTATCCTAGTCTTGACCAAACTTTTGCTCTTACGGGCGGTACTGGACAATCCTCATACAACGCCGGACTAGATACTAACGCCCGTGCTGAAAGTGGGGCTTACGCTGAAGAGACGATGAATTTTGGCATGATTGAATGGAAAGTTAACGATTCGCTTTCCGGTAAAATCAAAATCTCTATTGAACTGGCGAATGACGCTCCTTTTATTGAAGCGCTACTACGGGCACGAATTGCCACAACTCAACGAATGAAAACTGAATTTTTCATTTTGCGGGGCACTGGCGTTAACCAACCTAAGGGCATTCTAAACGCGGCTTGTAAAATCAACATTACCCCGGCAACTAATGACAAGTTTTTGATTGCCGACGCTGCTACTATGATGAGTAGGCATATCTCGGTAGGCGGCCAACCTGCTTGGTTAGCACATAAGAGCGTATTACCTGATTTGGTAGCTTTGGAAAGCTCAAGTGGCGGTGCTGTTTGGCAAGCGAACTATACATCGGGTATAGGCGGTACTCTGTTTGGAATGCCGATCATCTATAGTGAGCATCTACCACAAGCTAACAATAGTGGTGATGTTATCCTCGCCGATCTTTCGGTATTTGCCCTCTTCACTTTGGGCGGGGTTTATATCGACTTCTCAGAACATGCCGACTTTGAAAACGGTAATGGTGTATGGCGTTGGGGCGGACGTATTGATGGTAAGGTGCAATTAGAAGCCGCCATTACAGACGCTAGTCCACAAGGCAGTTTCACAGTATCCCCGATCGTTTCACACAATGACTAATTAGATAGGGGCGGCAACGTCCCTTATCTTTTCTAAATTAGATAAAGGAAATAAAAAATCATGGCAGGAAATTCTATTTTTTACCCTAGTGATTATGTAGCCGTTGCCGGGGCAATTGACCCGCAATTACTGGATAACGCTTCTCTCACTAGTGATTGGGTTGCGCTTGCGGATTTTTCGCAAGTTATGTTTATTGTCAATCTCGGTGCAACCGATATCACTACGGATGTTAAAATCCAAAGCGCAACCGACAGTTCGGGAACATCCAATTCGGATGTTACCCTTTTAGCAGTAACTCAGTTAACTGATGCTGATGATAATAAACAAGTTATTTTGTCTATAGATCAAAGCGAAGTGGTAACAGCCGGGGATACTCATGTAGCTGTAGTTATTACGGCCGGTGATGGTTCGCTAGGCTCTAACGTAAGTGCGGTTTGTTTGGGCTTTAATTCCGAATTCCAACCGGCAAGCAATAAAGACGTTGCCAGTGTTGCGGAAATTATCACATTGAAGTCGCTATAAGAGAATGGGAACTATTGGGAAATTTCCCAAAGTTCCCAACTTTTAAGGGTAGATAATGACTTATACAATTCGTACTACCCTAGATCAAAAACAAATGCGTCACGTTGTTATTGACAGGCAATTAGAAGCATTACAAGAGAGCGTACACCGCGCCCGGGCCCGCACGAAACCGAAAGTAGACGCGGTACTAGCTCCAAGTATTGGGCCTGTCGTTTATCCGATTCAGTGGACTTCTGAAAAGCAACGGCGGGCGTTCTTTGCTTCTAATGGTTTTGGCCGGGGCATACCTACCAAACGAACGGCCGCACTTAACGATGGTTGGCTCTCTGTAAGTACGACCATACCGGGATTGGGTACTAACATTCTTATCTGGAATACAAAAGATTATGCTCAATTTGTTGTAGGTCGTTTCACACCGTCAACTCATATGCAAAAGTTTCACCGCAATACAGGTTGGCAACCGGTACTTAGAAAAGTGGATATTATCAAACAAATTTTAATTACTGGTATCCTTAAAGAATTTAAGTGGATTGTCACATGAGTGTATTTTACACAAGCGTTAATGCAGTGCAAGAACAATTGATGAAAGAAACACTGGCAGATGTGCCCGATCCGACTACAGAAGAGTATCTGAATTTTGTAGCCTATCTACGAAATCAATTGATACCAGACGTTAGTAAGTATATCGAAAACTATACACACCGTTTCTTTGTGCCCGAACTGGCGACCGATCAATATTTTAATCGTATTCTCTTGTCTGATGACAGTCTGGAAAAAGCTGGTTACTGGTATGACAACTCACAACCCCGCTTGTACATTGACCGTGACTTGTTAGAGCTTACTACATTTACATCTTCGGACACTGAAATAACAAGTACAGAATACCGCACGGTTGGAACACCCGCTTATGCTCTTGACTTGGATAGCGATAGTGACGACATAGATTTTGACACAGAGTCCTTTAGCGATAGTCAAGATATTCTTGGTTGGTGGGGATACCATACCGACTGGGATAGTGCTTTTACTACTATTGAAACTATCACAATAGATGACAGTGCAACGAGTATAACTGTTGTGAATAGCGCTCTGTACAAGTTCCCTCAATATGTTCGTTGTGAAGATGAGATTATGCTTATTACGGCGTTGGCTTCTGCTACTGCGCTAACGGTTAAACGTGCTCAGAGGGGTACTACAATCCTTGCACATGACGCTAAGGCACTTTCTACCTATGCCGTAGATGATAGCCTGCAAATAGCCGCTACACGTATGATTTCGTGGTTGTACATGAATAGAGTTTCACAAGGCAACGTTATACAGATTAGTGACAATGCCGTTATTTTAGACCAATTACCGACGATGGTAAAAAACACCCTTGACCGATTAATAAAAAGGGCAGGCGTGTAGTGGGCTACTTGGAAATAAGAGATGCAATTCAGAATGTTATAAACGACAACTTGACAGAGATACCAGGCACGTCTTACAAGGTGCATGAACGCACGCCTGAAAATTTGATAGACGCACACGGCTACAGCATTATAGTTGTGCCGCCAGATGGGGCTTTCACCCTCACATCTACCTCGCAATATGCCGAAAAGCAAACATGGTCTATTGATGTGTATTCGCCTAATGCAGGTACTTCATACCGTAGTGAACATGAAGATAGATTATTAAAGTATGCCGACGCTATTGTTAAAATATTCACGGATCGGCGGATATTGAATGGTGATGGTATCAAAGGAATGTTAATGGTATTCGCCCGTTTCAATGACGGTGATTTTCCGGTTACTGCCAACGCTATTAAATACCATTTTAGGCTTACAATAACTATAGAATTTAGCAGAGCAAGGACAGCATAATGCCACAAAGAGACGTAGTAACTATCGGGGAACACGGCGTTAATCCTACAACGCATTGTTTTATTTCCGGCGCTCCGTTAGGTAATGCGCCAACCAACTATTCATTAGGCGCTAATCATTACGTTTCTTGTAATCACGGGCACTCTTTAGGTGTGCAAGAGTTGGAAAGTTTACGGGAACAACACGGGCCTATAGGTATGGTCACATTCGCAGAAGAACAAATAGAGGGAACAGAAGATGACAACTAACGTTAAATTATATTCTATAGGCGCAACCGAACGGGTACACTATGCACGGCTTGACATTACGACCGAAGATTTTCCGGCCGGTGACGATGGTGTTTTAGCCAACGGCGAAAATCAAAGCATGTTGACTTACAAGGGTTTCGCAACCTATACAGACACTCCGGCCAATGCAGAAGCGGTTAGTATTCAGGCCGACGCTGGTAATATCGGTACGATGTTTAGTAGGGCACTAGACAACGCAACGGGCACAATTACCTTTGCGACTTTCGATGCTATATTTCAGGGTATTGTTGAAGACTTAAACGTTTATTCAGACGATGACTATGAAAAAGTTGGAATTGACGACGCGGCAACGGTGCTTAATAAAATTGATATGATTATCAATAGTCATGCTACCAGTTTGGAAGCGGCTTCTCTTGATGAACAGGCTTGGCAAGTTATCGAAATCTTTAAAGCAACGGCTGAAAAAGGTGATAGCTCCACAAGCGGTACAGACTTTGCAGCGCAACCCCAAAGTTACAATCTTGTTTTTGACCATGCCACAAAAGATATGGATAACGCGGCCATTACCGATAGTAATTACAATCGTACAAAATTACGCGGGCAAGTTTACTGGTCAGAAAATCCTGTTATTCGTCATACACACATCGGTGATGGTACTACCGATACGGTGACGTTAGCTGAAACACCTATCGAATCATCTGCTACAAAAATTCGTGTTAAAGTTGACGGCGTAGCATTGACTTTCACTACAGATTACACCGTTGTACCTGCTACTAAAGTGCTTACTTTTGAAGTTGGGGCTATTCCGGCCAATGAAGAAGTGGCTATCATTGAATACGAATACGACATAAGTCTAAGCTAATGAAGATAACACACAGAAATATTGAATATGAGGTGTCAGCTTTGGGCGGTTGGCACTCTCATCTCTACCCTGGCCTGTCAATTGATGTTCTTAAAATTTTGACAGAAGACGCGCTCGGAACTAAGATTACCCAATTCAAAGATGTGCCCGGAACAATTTTACTTTCCTATGAGTATTTTGTAAAATTTTGTTTAACCACCACAGCAAATGATGGAGTGTTTCTGGATTACAGTCTTGCTAATCGCCGGAATGTAGCAAAGGTTTACAAAGAGTGGCTTGTACTCTTTAGTGGCGGCGATTTTTATAATCGTTGGTTAGAGGCCTATCTACAAGAAAACCGCGAAGAGAACACCGAAATAAACCAAAAAAAAGAACAGAATATAGAGGCCTCTTAAATTCTGTTTTTGCAAAACAGGCCCAGTACATCTATGGCGATGTGTCCCAATCTGTTTTTTGGGATATACGTATTCTGGAATTGGAACAGCGACAACGGGATTTAGACAAATGGTATGAGGAAATAAAAGGAGCGCCCCTGCCCCATGACTTTAACATTAGTTATGAAGCGTGGTTAGAATACCGGGAAACGGGGGTACTCCCTTTTGCTCATGGTTGGCTTGCACAGCCGCAATGGTTACTAGATGATTTTCATTACTATGATTTGTTGAGAGAATACCGGGCGTTGTCGCCACAAATAGTAGAAGCAAAAACTTCACGATTAAGGGCGCTTGAAAACAAATGAGTGATGACAGAGTAAAAATAGAATTTGATTTTGAGGCCGATCCACAATCGGTTGGACGTATTGAGCAAGCGCTTGACAATATTGCTAAAAGAGAAGAACGTTTAGCGAAACAGTTTGAACAGGGTACAATCTCTCTTAAAGAAGCAAATACAAAAATCCAAACTCTCAATAGTTCCAAACAAGAGTTATTGAGTATTGAACGCTCTATAAATGTTGAAAGCGATCGCGCTAATCAAAAACGTGAAGAAGCAATTCTCCAAGAGCAACGCTTAACCGAAGAGAGCAAGCAAGGTCTACGAGCGCAGCAAGAGAGATTTGACCAAGTATCTAGGGATGTTTCGCTTGCTGGCGATTTTCAATCTAATCTTGGTGCTATACGTGGACTATCCAGTGCGGCCGGATTTGGCGGGGTTAGTCAAGCCTTAGATATTACAGGTGAGAGTGTTGCCCTAATCGAAGAGTTGCCACGCCTGGCGGCGGCAACAGCCGGATTACCGGGAACGCTCAAAGCAAGTGCGGCAGCTATTAGCCTCATGGCTTCAGAAGCGGCGGCTAGTGTAGCCAGTTCCTTTGCGGCGGCCGGGGGAATACAGGGAATTGCAGCAAGTTCCTTAGCGTTCATTGCCGGACTGGGGCCGATAGCTATTGCCGTAGCAGTTGCGGTTGTCGCTATCGGTGCTTTAATTGCAGCGTTTTCATTCTTTAGTCGTTCTTCTGAAGAAGCGCGGAAAGTAACCGAAGAACAGAAGACGGCTGAAGAATTAACGACGGCGGCGGCTGAAGAGCGAATAGAAGCCATTCAAGAAGAGATACGTCAAATATCGGAATTGGTAGACATTAGAGAAGACAACAACCAGAAAACAGACGATCTATCTGAAAGAATGGGGGACTTAAATACAGAAACTAGTGGCCTGATAACGGCATTGGCAAGCGGCGCAACTGCCATAAATGATACTATAGCGGCTGAAAATGAATTATCAGACACTCGTACATTGGCTGCTTTAGAAGCTGGCGAAGACGCGGCCACGTTAGCAGCGTTACAGCAGAGTATAAATGAAGCCGACACTGAAACTCTCAATAATATTATTGAAACTTTAGAAAAGCGCCGTGTTGTTTTACTCGCAGAACGTGACGCATTAGAGGCGACGGGAGATGAAAGCGAAGAAACACAAGCTAAACTTATTGCCCTTAATGATAGTCTAGGGGATGTAGACGAGCAATTGGGGCTTGCGGCTTCTAGTGCTTCATTAGCGGCGGCGGCTGAAAGAACACTAGTGGCTGAAAGAGAAGAGACGGCAAAAGAAGCAACAAGATTGGCGGAAAAAGAAGCACAAGCATCAGTTAAACGTGTGGCACAAGCGGCAACAAAAGCCCGTAGTGCGGCAAGTGCGGCCGCTAAAAAAGCACAGAGCGCAGTAAAGGCGGCGGCTAAAAAACGATCGGACGCGCTCACAAAAATTAACGAAAGTCTGATTAAGTTACAAAATAAGTTTAACAAAGATACGGCCAACGCATTTAGAAAAGCAAAGAGAACAGAAGCCAGCGCAACACGAGACGCAAATAAAAGCCGTCTTGATTTATTAAAAGATTTGTCAAGGCAAGAAAAGGACTTAATAGCATCGGGTGATATATTCGCCATAGCTGACTTACGAGAAAAAGCAAGTGATGATTTATCAGACCTCAGAGACGATTTTGATTTTGACGCTGATGAGAGAAAAATACAACGTCGTAATGAAGCAACGGATCGGCTAAGAGAAGCTACTGCAACACGTTTGAAATTACGTCAAGAGGGGCTTGCACAATTTAATGATCTGACACAACAGACACGAGGTGTTAGGACGCAATGGCGGGGTATGTTGACCGGGTTGGGTAACGACCTTGTGAGCTTCTCAAGAGCCATTACAGGGCGTGCGGGCAATGTTGCGGGGCGTACATCTGGGGTAACACGGGTTGCCGGCAATACCAATGTAGGGGTTAGTGTCAATATTGACGGCGCTCCAATGAGGGCAATTGTGCAGCAAGAGATTAGAGCGGTAAACTAAAACCCCTCGCAAGAGGGGTTAGGGGATTACTTTGTTTCGTGCAGATCGTTCGCTATGTTCTCAGGGCGTCCTATAACGTGTATTACATCACCATCATCATCTAGGATACAGCCTAACCATACCCAACCGACCGCTACACGTTCGTTTGTTTCTACCAGCATCCAATGATGGTCTACTTCTACTATTCTTTCAGACATTACTTTTCCCTTCATACGTGAACGTTACCTAATCTTATTCTTTTCCGCATAATTTGTCAAGGGCTATTCTATGGCAACAATCGTTACTGATTACAAGTTAGCTGTAGGTCATGACAACGTGGCCGGGTATGTGGTTATATCGGACATAACGGACGGTACAGACACCTTAGACGAACCGAAGGCGGTTAATACCTCTAGTAGAGGTGTACGGCGTTTTACGCTAGAGCAACCAAAATTCAGTGGTACTAAGACAATGGCGCTGGTATTTACTCGTATGACGATCGGACTTCATAAGCATCTGATAGATACCTATGAAGGGTTAGTAACGGCGCGTTTACCGTTTGACGGTGTGACCTTTGCTGATTTCAATTGCACTCTTATCATTCCTGATAAGGCGGAATTAGAAGCCAACTATTATATAGACGCTAGTCTGGACACAGTTGGCTTTCGAGATGTGCGTTGTGAGATTTTCGATATAGAGGCGGTCTAGTTTTGATCTTTACCAATTTACCTTTGATTACCCTTGCATACCATGTTACATTACATTCGTGACAATGCAACATGTACCTATTATCACCACAATTATTCAAAGATAAGTTGGTTCTTTTACAGTAACTACACCTTTTCTTTATGAGCATGTCTTATCCTTTATCTTTCGGTTTTCTTAACCTTACTTTATTTTTCAAAGGTTGTCAATGAGTGGTTTTCCCGGTCAATTATCAGGTGGTGATTTAACCAACATGCGCGGGGACTATCAAGGGCGTACGTTCTTGCTTGCTACTCCCGAAAATATTGTATTCCAAGCGCTGCTACCTGCCCTATCGGGAGAGTACGCAGTCATTGCTTACGGGGCTGTGCAGCAAGGGGCGTTTGGCGATGTTGTAGCCGATATGGTTTACACCATTACTACAGGCACAACCGACTTTAACAACCCCACAATACGCGGCTACATCAGAGAAGACGCGGCCGATGCGACTAACATAGACATAGACGTGCAAGATGACACTTTGACCAGTGGCTTTTATATCACAGTATTTGAAGACTACGACATATTCCCTCGTAAACCCCGCCGCGCTTTGGATATTAATCATATAGATTATAACAAGTCCTTTGAGAAATTACCTCCCACAATTGGCGACATACAGTCTGTTTATGTTATCGACACAACGGACGCAAGCGACACTATTGTTTTTACCCCCACCACTACGGCCATGTCTGAAGGGACTTCTATTTCGTCTCACTTATGGGATGTTGGTGACGGTACGATAACCGTAGGCACGTCTACCGATAAAGATATAACGGCCTCGTTTCCGGCCGGGCATAGGTGGGTGACGTTCTCCACAACAGACGATAATGGCATAACCCACACGCTCCATTTTGAGGTCTATGTAGGTGATTTAGTCAGTGCTGCTTTTACTCTACACGGCGCAGAAACAATACAATGGTCTGGCGATTTTGACGGTTGGTCAGGGTCAGCACCGATGTTTGCCGACGTAGATAATATTGTCGATAATCAACGTTTGACCGTTTGCATTCTGGATACACCCGGCCCAATCAATACTAACATTGCTTTGATCGGTCGCTATCGTAGAGAGAACACAAGAGTTGACGGCGGGGATAGCACAAGCCGCAATATGCAAGAGAGTGATTTAGTTATCGAAGGTTTCGGGCCGTCATTAGCAAACATCCCCGTCGCTAAATTTAATGTTACCGATAAGGCAAACCCGACCGTTTGGAATGATATTATAGAACCGTCCCCGGTTCGTGTGGCATGGCACGTACTAACACGCTACACTACAGCCGCTAACATCATGTCGTTTGACAGTCTAACGGCTGATTTGGTTTATACAAGCGGAGCTATTGCCGTCTCTTCGCAAGGTTGCCGAGATGCAATTAACCAGGTGTTGGCAAGACAAAACTCACAGTGTAATTTTAGTGCTGATGGTACATTACGAATTAGACGTGACACTAATTTTTTAGATAACCGTTCCGGCTTAACTATCATAGCCGAAATTACCACACAAGATATTCAAAACTCACAATTAAGTATAGAGTATAATGACGTTGTTGGTCAAGTAATCGGCGGCGGTTTACTCTACGATATAGATAAACAGGATTATGTATTTCTAATTGCAAAAGCCCCGACAATCATTAGCACAATAGGCGAAGAAATACAACAATTAAACAATCAAATTTTAGATAGTACCGACACTCAGAATGACGCATCTACAGACCTCCAAGATAGGACGGCGGCTAAGTTAGCACAGGTACGGGCCGTCATTCAATTGTCTCTGGATTTATTTGATTCGTTTCGTTTTATAGAACCTAGCAATTATGACAGATACAATATAGACTTTCCCGCTTCTCTTAATTTAAGGGGAAGGGTTTTAGACGATACTCTATTTTGGCAATTACGATCCATATCGTGCAGTGCTGATGTTAAAAAAGGCACGGTAGCAACCCGCCCTGTATTCGTGCAAGAGACTTTTGCGGGAACGGCCGGACGTGTGGTAACTATTGTACCGCTTGCCAGTGATGTAGAGATACCAGTGTATCCCGTCATGCAGCCCTATAGCGGGCAATTTAATGTGGACGGCTCTCTATTTTATCCCAATGATTTGGGTGTTAATGATTGGGGGGTGTCCCCTGATAGTTATCAAGCGACCGAACCAAAAGACGGCAACGCCCGCAAAGGATTTTTCCTACCACAACAAGGTATCTACACATTATATTTTGCCGATCCGAGCGGAGTAACGACGGCCTTTAATACAGTAGCAGGTGAAACTTACCAAATTTGGTTACAAGGAGACGCGGCAATAGAAACAGGTAGTGAGCTTTTAATTGAAATGTTGAACGGCAATGGTCAAGGAATTAGTATTCCCTATGGCGGGGCGTTGTTGGGAGAACCCACAGACAGCCCGGCCATAGGCGCTGGTAATTACCAAGCAAGCAACGATAGGTATCTTTCAACGCCTAGTAGTATTGGGGGTAGATGTAGCAATATTGAATTGCCGTTTGGGGTACTATATCCCGGCTCTTTTGTGGAACGAATTACAGTTGACTGGGTAGCAGTGCGTCTTGCAGGTTCAACGGTTGGAGACAAAAATTGCGGTATCACAATTGGGGAAACTCTTCTTTCAGGACCGTCTTTCGATAGCGGTACATATAGCTCCCCGCGTACAAAATCGAGGACTCGCATTGAGGGCGTAGATTACGCCAGTGATATTGTGACTGATTCTGTATTAATTCACGGCTCTATTGATAGAACAGGAGCACAAGGGAATACATTTATAGAGCGTGTTAATTTAACTTTAAGAAACGTTAACGGCATTAGGGGCGACGCTTTTTACAGAGAATACAACACAGAAGAGGGCGTGCCCGTTGCCTACGCCGCTAGTAACGGTTTTTTGTTAAATGGCTCAATCCCTAGTCCCGTCCCAATTTATAATAGCTCCCACGTCTATTCATTCTTTGTAACAGGCACAGGTTCACCGTTTACCTTCCAGTATGGCGACACTACCAGTTATGGCGACAACGATTGGGCCCCTTTAACCGTCACAATAGCGGGGCCATTCGCAAGATAATGCCATTACCATTTGATGTAATTAATACAGTAGGCAACGAGCGTAAAGCAAACCGCCGTAGCGTTCAACAGAATACCGCCGAAATAAGCGCCATCTTAGGCAACGAACAAAACGTCTGGAATGTTCCCGGTAAAAACGGTAATGAGGTCTATGTAAGGTTACTTGGGAATACCGAAAGCGAAAACGCAACTTATCAACCGAGCACAACCGCTTTTGTACGCGGTAATTATTTTGAATATGCTGGTAGTCCCGTTCTTCTGAAGTATAATAAACACGGCGCGTTGGTACTAATCGACCCTGATGAAACACAGGTAGCACAAGCTGGCGACCAGCTATCAATGTCTGCTTTGAACAGTGGCAGTAAGCAAAGTAAATTTTTGAATTTAGATAACGTATTGCGGCTTATAAGCCGCCCCGTTTCAAGAGGTTCTACGAATAGCCTATTAGTATCTGTATCGCAGTTCATCTACGATCATTATGGCAATTACATTACGTTCAATGGCACACCGTTACAAGCTGACAAAATAAATTTGTCTGCATTCATGCCCGCGTCTGGGGAACATGTAGTTGTTCAATTGTGGCTTGACACTTTTAATAACACTATCCAGACCACAACGAGTACAGCGCAAGCGCTCACAGTTGACATTGTAAATGCTGATTACCAAGAAGCATGGTTAGGCTCTAATCGCTATCAAGACTGGTTGCCATTACAGGCATACATTCTAAAGGACAACGCCGCAACCATCACCCAAAAAGAATTAGGACGTGACAATCGTCAATTTATAAATACACCTGATGAATTAGGCAACGAAACGACACTAACAATCAACACCCGTATCCGTTCGGATCGGCAATGGTCTGTCGATAACAATCTAACAATCCCGACTGGCTATACACTGGCGATTGAAACGGGCGGGTCTGTCGTTATTGACAAGCATATCAGTAATCAATTTTACCATCAAACCAGAGTAACCGTTCCCACATATACAACAGTTCCTAAAGATCGGATAATCAAAGCTAACACAGATAACAATGCTATCGTTGTGACATTGCAAGCGGGGGCACTTGATAGGCGATTGCGTATTGTCAACACGGGCACATCTAATAACAACTTAACCATAACCCCCAACGGATCGGAAAATTTAATAGGGGAAAATCTTTCGTTTGTTTTACTTGACGGGGAAGCCTTAATAATAGACTATGAACCTACAGACGGTTGGTACTAAATGAGTAGACAATTTACACGAGATTTTTTAATTGAAGTAGCAAAAGGGAACATAGCCAAACATCGCTTATTCACCATACCCGGCCGTAAAGATTCTGTTAGTACCACAGTCTTAGATGATATTACACAAGTACCAGGTACGACGGTTTTAGGCAACCCCGGAACATTCACGGGTAGCGGCGGTGTGGGATTAGAAATTGTATCTAGTTCAACTAACGACGATGGTAATCCGGTAGGTTCTGGCGTTAGAACTGTGGACATTCACTATTTGGATGAAACAGGGGCAGAACAAGAGGAAACCGTAACAATGGACGGCCAAACTGTTGTTACTACGACCGCAACTGATATAGCCGCTATTCAATGGATCCACGCCAAAACGGTAGGCGCTGGCGGTGTGGCCGCCGGGAACATTTCTTTGCAAGGATTATCTGGTGGGACTGTTTGGGAATATGTCCTTGCTGGCGGTAATCAATCTTTGAGCGGTCGTTATCATATACCTGTAGGACATACAGCCATAATTATTGATTGGAGTATTAGCGCCTTAAATCAAAAAATTGACCTAAGGTTACGTGCAACTTGTGACCGATTTACACGAACACTAACACCCGGTGTATTCTTATTTCAAGATGCAATGGTTTTGCTTTCATCAATATTAACAGAACGATGTGTAGTCGCTAAAGTGCCCGCCTTAGCTACTGTTAAAATTTCTGGAATTTCATTTACAGCCGCCGGGGACGCGGGTGTATCATTTCGTATACTAATTATAGAGGACTAAACTATGCCTTTAGATATAGGTGAAGAGACAAGCATAGATCAACCGCCCACTGGATTGGGGAGAGTAGCACCCAAAACCGACGGCAAATTATACTTTAAGAATGATGCTAATGAGGAAACACAATTGACGGGATTGGGAACAATAACAGGGTCACGTGCGGATACTGAAGCCGCACTAGCTAATCTATTGACCACACTTGAAAACGCCGGGTTTATTGTCGATAGTACGACAACATAAAGGGGTTAGCATGTGGGTGCAAGCATTGGCAAGTAATCCCCTGACAATTCTAGCGGTGTCAATTCTCGTTTTGGTTTTGACCGGTCGAGGGGCAATGAATAAGTTGATTGAAATTGTCACTAAATTAGTGGAGAGTACAACAAAAAATGCCGAAAACGTAGACCAATTAGAGGTCCTGTACCGGGGCACGCTTACCGAAATTAGTAAATCTACAGATAGTATTGAAAATCGTTTAATTGTTATTGAGGGCTTAATCAGAGAAGCTATAAAGGACTGTACAAATGGAAACAATCATTAATTTTATGTCAGAGTACGACTACATTATGTTGCTTGCCGGGGCGTTTGGTTTGACATGGTTGGTATGGCTACCTCGTATTCTAGCGCCGTTACTAGCACCACACTATGATAACCTATCGGGACGCTTTAAGGCACTGCTTTTGTTTATCTTACCAACAATTGAACAGGTGCTACTCAACAGTTGGGATAGCGTCTATACAGAGATTATCTTACCGACCGTTCAACAGACCGAAACAGAATTAGATAATGAAATTTGGGCCGAAATTGACCGGCGAATACATGCACGGAATGAACAGGTTGGCTATCATCCTGTAGACATAGAAGACACACGTTTACACGGGTAAAGCGTTGGGAACTTTGGGAAATTTCCCAATAGTTCCCAGATTTTTTATTACCTAATCTACTGCATTGTCTAGTTGGGCGCTTATTTCGGCCGTGCATTTATAGTATTTACGGATAACAGTAGTCCACAGAATAAACGCCTTATCGTCATTCTCATCAAGGGACTTTGTTGTGTTTTCTGCCAACCATTCAAGGAATTCCATCATTGGTTTAACGATTTCACTAGCTGCTTTTTCTGCCTCTTGCTCATTCATTCTTTTATTTCTCCCTTTGCTTTATTCCACGTCTTATACGAAATGTTTTCTACGCTATACACCCTTTCTAGTTCCCGCCCCGACAATCCCCGCAACGCCGGCTTATCTCGTAGGTAAGCTACGGCAACCTCTAATTTACGGCTACGTCGCTGTACGGGCTTCTGTGTCCGTTTAACCGGCAAACTCCCGGCTTCTAACAACTCAATCATTCTAGCAAGTTGCTCTGTTGTTTTGCTTTGCTCATTATTAGCAAGTCGCTCAACACCTCCTCTTGATAATAGTCTTGCCGGTCTGCTAAAAAATCCAGCATAGCCCCTTTATCATTGGCCGACAAATCCAGCGACCCTACGTTATTAACGAATACAGAATAGATAAACAAGATCGTAATATCAGTTACGGCCAACAACGCTATTGTCAAAACCAACGTACCGCTATAACCAATGACCTCAACAATGCCAATTGGTTCTCCCGAAATCAGACTATCTGATGTGCGCCCCAAAAACCCAAACAACACAATCGAAATCTGAATGAATAAGATCGTACCTTTTGCTGATACGTATAGTTGCTCGGATATAGACAAAGAACGCTGCTGTTCTGTTATCCCCAGAAAATAAAGAAAACCCATTACCGACCGGCGCAACGTCAAGCCCGGTTGCTTACCGTCTGGTAAATTGTCTCTGAGTACATTTTTAACGAATAACAAAACGACATAGCCTACCACAATCGTAGCAGCGTTGAATGAAGCAATAAACTCATGCGCTTCAAAAGCAAGAATACCCCGCCGCACTGCGATAAACTCCGAGATTGGGAACATGATAATATTGGCAATGTTCCCCAGTAGCAGAAAACCTGCTACGAAAAACACAGCAAGCAGGGCCAGCATAGAACGTATGCGCCTTGTTACCTCTTCTCTCTGCCCGGTTTGAAACCGAATATTCACTTCTTTTTGGGCTTGCCGGTTAGCGGCTCGCAAGCGGGCCTTAACTTG
>SDBT01006303.1_pt1 | contig 19725 bp, 17 predicted proteins | sample 2277101 | NCBI WGS metagenome assembly SDBT01 (sample SAMN10404973, study PRJNA504765) | marine sediment metagenome | isolation source: marine sediment core GS10_PC15, 103 cmbsf | place: Arctic Ocean: Southern Knipovich Ridge | collected 2010 | reverse complement strand
ACACCCGTTGAGGTTACTAGGCTCTATCCATAAGGAGGTTATCCGATGGTGGGCACGAGACGATCACAAATCGCATCAGCTTTTATTGTTACCACGCGACCACATGAAGAGTGCATTGACCGCTTACAGGGTCGCTTGGATGATTACACGAAGACCCGACGTAAGAATACTCTATCTATCATCTACTGCAAATCTTGCCACAAAGCAGTTAAAGTTCATCAAGGACATCTTGACCTCAGACACCTACCGCAAGTACTGGCCGGAGATGGTACATGTAGAGGAGGGCAAGCGAGAGAAGTGGACGGAGACAGAGATCAGCATCGACCATCCTCTGAGATCGGAGGAAGCTGTCCGAGACCCCACGATATTTACGGGGGGAATGACAACAGCCATGGTGGGTCTTCACTGTGATATTGCCGTATTGGATGACTGCGTCACCGGACAGAATGCCTTCACTAAAGACGGAAGGGACAAGGTCAAGCAACAGTATTCCCTCCTTGCTTCTATTGAAGCTGCAGGAGCGGAGGAGTGGGTGGCAGGTACTCGGTACTTCCCCACCGACCTCTACAACGACATGATTGAGATGAACGTAGAAGAATTTGATGAGGGAGGTGACATTGTCCGATCAGAATCCTTATATGAAATCTTCGAGCGGCAAGTCGAAGACTCCGGTGATGGAACAGGGGAGTTCCTTTGGCCACGGGCACAGCGGTTCGATGGACGCTATTTCGGATTCAACAGGGGGATATTGGCAACCAAGAGAGCACAGTACCTCGATAGCTCCCAGTTCAGAGCCCAATACTATAACAATCCCAACGACCCCGAGAACGCCCCCGTCGATCCGAGTGTTTTCCAGTATTATGATAAGAGCTTCCTCGCCAACATCAACGGACAGTGGTTCTATAAAGACAAGCGTCTCAACATATTTGCGTCAATTGATTTCGCCTTCAGTCTCGGCAAGAGAGCAGATTTTACTTGCCTCGTGGTTGTTGGCGTGGACGCTGACAGCAATTATTACGTTCTGGACATAGCGAGGTTCAAGACCTCAAAGATCAGTGAGTATTTCAAATACATCCTGGCTGCACACACACGCTGGGGTTTCAGGAGGATCAGGGCGGAAGTCACAGCGGGGCAGCAGGTCATTGTTAAAGACCTTAAGGACAACTATATTCGGGCGCATGGTCTTGCTCTGTCGGTGGAAGAATTCAAACCCACACGTTATATGGGTACCAAAGGAGAGCGCGTGGGGAATATCCTTGAGCCTCGGTACACCAACGGACAAATCTGGCACTACCGGGGAGGCAACTGTCAAATCCTCGAAGAAGAAGTAACCATGGCGAAGCCGCCACACGATGACGTTAAGGACGCACTGGCTACATGTATCGACATGTGTCAGCCTCCCAGCAGGATGGTACAACGAATGAGACAAACAAGGGTCGTGGCTGCTAGAGCTTTCCACCATAGATTCGGAGGGCTCGGCTAATGGTAGGCACTGTACTAGACCTCACGGAGATGATCGTTCCAGATCAACTGGGTTTTCAGATCGCCGACTTCTGGCGTGTCTGGGATCAGGGTAGAGCCACAGCTCAGGCCAACTGGAGCGAGACACGTAAGTACATCTTTGCTACTGACACCACCACCACCTCTAACAGCAAACTACCGTGGTCCAACAAGACTACCCTCCCCAAGCTCACGCAGATCAGGGACAACCTCTTCGCTAACTACATGTCGACACTCTTCCCGAAGAAGAAGTGGATGATCTGGGAAGGAGCTAGCGCGGACGACGAGACAGAATCTAAGCGTCTGGCCATCGAAGCCTACATGCAGTTTGTGGTGGACCAGCCTCGGTTCAAGGAGACCATCGCCAAGCTGGTGCTGGACTACATCGACTATGGCAATTGCTTCGCCACCCCTGAGTGGGTAGACGAGACTTCTGAACGTGATGGCAAGAGAGTAGGCTACGTAGGCCCAGTGGCCCGTCGCATCTCTCCCTCGAACCATGTGTTCAATCCAGTGTCTGTGACCTACTCGCAGTCACCCAAGATATTCCGCTCCCTGCATTCCATGGGAGAAGTTAAAGAGATCATAGACCGTGAGCACACGGACCCCGAGACACGGGAGCAGGCTGAAGAACTCTTCAAGTACATCGAGAAGTTCCGTAACATGGTCCACGAGCACTCAGGTGCCGTGAAGGACTTCGATGACCAGTATCAGGTAGACGGATATGACTCCTACCAGCACTACCTAGAGTCAGACACCGTAGAGCTGCTCACACTGGTTGGCGACATCTTCGACGCAGAGACCGACACCTTCCTTCGAAACTACGTAGTTGTAGTGGCTGATCGACACAAGATCATCTCGAAGAAACCTAACCCCAGCATCTTCGGGGCACCGCCTTACTACCACGCGGGGTGGAGGATCAGGCAAGACAACTTGTGGGCCATGGGTCCACTTGACAATCTGGTGGGTATGCAATACCGCATCGATCATCTTGAGAACCTCAAGGCGGATATGTTTGACCTACATATAGCACCGCCCTTGAAGATATCCGGTTACGTAGAGGAATTTACGTGGGCACCGGAGGAGAGAATCCACGTAGGTGACGACGGTGATGTTGTCCCTATCCCGCCTGACGCCACTGCCCTGCAGACCAACTTCGAGATCGACCAGTTGGCTGACAAGATGGAGCAGATGGCAGGTGCACCTAAGGAAGCACTGGGTATCCGCTCTCCCGGCGAGAAGACCGCCTTCGAGGTACAACGCTTGGAGAATGCTGCCTCTCGTATCTTCCAACAGAAGATCGGGCAGTTCGAAGAGCAGATCATGCAGCCACTGCTGAATGGTATGCTAGAACTTGCCCATAGGCATCTCGACAAGACCGTCGTACGTATATTGGGAGCTGAGGACCGGATAGCCGAGTTCCTCACGCTCACCAAAGAAGACATAGCTGGTGTTGGTGTTCTGAGACCCGTAGCCGCTCGGCACTTTGCAGAGAAGGCGAATATCGCACAGAACATCAGCAACTTCTATCAGTCTGGCGCAGGTCAAGACCCTGAAGTGCGCCAGCACATATCATCGGTTGGCCTAGCCTTCCTCTATGAGAGCATCATGGAGATCGAGGAGTTCGACGTTATCGAACCTTACATCCGCTTGCATGAAGCAGGAGAGGCCGAGAAGCTGATGAACTCTATCCAAGAAGGAATTCAGATGGAAGCTCAGACCCCATCTGGACTCGTCGAAGATGATGTAGACCCCGACCTAGCAGGAGACCCACTCAATGTCTAAAGGCCTATCAACCCAATGGACCGCACACCTCAAGACCCCTAAAGAACGTGACGACTTCGCAGACCTCGTGCGTAACACGACCCAAGTACTAACCCGACTACAGACGATGATCCGTCAAGGGGGCCAAACTGAACAACGAGAAGCCCTTAAGCCGGAAGCGTTTGAGAATCCAGCATGGGCGTACAAGCAGGCTTTCCTCTTAGGCAAGCAGGCCAGAGACGCGCAGCTACTTCAATTGTTATCCTTCCTCGACCACTAGGAGAATTTATATGTCAGACCTCTTTAATGATAAACCACTAGAACAACCAGCTGAACCGAAGCAACCCGACCTGCCTCAGGAAAGCTACTTCGACCACCTCGTCGGCGATGGGAAGAAGTTCTCATCAGGAGAAGGACTCGCTCGAGGAAAGTACGAGAGTGACTTATATGTCTCTCAACTACAATCCGAGAACGCATCCATGAGGGCTGCTCTTCAGGAGCAGGAAAGTGTCTCCGAACTGTTAGACAAGGCACTCGGAGCCAAACCCGCCGTAGCACCAGAAGTCCCAGCACCACCCGTTGTGGAACAAGGCGCGGCACCAGTGGCTACAGGGATTACACAGGATGAGCTTGCTAAGCTCGTGGAAACCCAAGTCAACTCTCGCTTGAACGCGCAGGAGAAACAGGCTAACATAGATCATGTCCACAAGGTTGCGGAAGCTGCCTATGGTCCTGAGTATGCGAAAGAACTATCCAAGAAGGCCGAGGAACTCGGTATCGGACAGCAGTTTCTGTCAGATATAGCAGGTGATCAACCTGCAGCGTTCATCGAGCTGATGGTGCCCAAGGAGCCAACCGCTACACTAGCGCCGGTTCCTACGGCACCATCTATTCCAACGGGTAGTATACAGAGCGTACCGGGAGTGACAGGGGCCAAGACCATGGCTGACTATAATAGCATGTCGAAGAAGATGACGATATCTGAATTCTACACTCCTGCGATACAGAACGAGATATTCGCCGCAGCCAAGGCACAAGGGGAGGACTTCTTTAAGACTTAGCCGACTGCCTTAGCTCCATAACAATAACAACAACAGGAGATCATCATGGCAGGTTTCTCAACCAATGTCGATGAGCATCTCATTCGGTCCAATATCTGGTCGTCTCAACTTAAAGAGACGCTGGAAGACGACTTGATGGGAACTCGTTACGTAGACATGCTGACCGAATTTCCTGATGGGACGACTTTCAACATCCCGTCAATCGGTCAACAGACGGTCTACGACTACTCGGAGAACGATCCGATCCAGTACACAGCGATGGATACTGGTAACTTTACGTTCACCATCACTGACTATAAGGCCAGTGCAACCTACATCACTGAGAAGATGAAGCAGGACTCATTCTACATGAACCGGCTGACTTCCAGTTTTGTTCCCAAACAGGCCCGTGCTATTGCGAAGTCGATGGAAGTCGACGTCCTTGGCATAGCCCAACCCGCCGCAACTGGTGGACAGACTGCAGACGATCCGAACCTCATCAACGGCGGCGACCATCGCTTCGTTGGTAACGGAACGAATGGCGTTATGTCCGTCAAGGATTTCGCGATTGCGAAGTACAGCCTCGAGAAGGCCAACGTGCCCCTCGATAACCTGATCGCTATTGTCGATCCTTCGGTGGAATACGAGCTGCAGACGCTGGTCAATCTGGTCAACGTCAGCAACAACCCTAAGTGGGAAGGCATCATTCGTGAAGGCATCTCCACTGGCATGCACTTCAGCATGAACATCTATGGTTTTGATGTCTGGGTCTCCCAGAATCTGACCACAGGTCTCGCCGAGACAATCACTGGGAATAACTCCGGTGGAGCGAAGACGTCCACAGTTGGTGTAGCCAACCTGTTCTTCTCTGCTTCTTCTGATGTTCTTCCCTTCGTAGGTGCGCTACGCCAGCCGCCTAGGGTTGACTCTGAGTTCAACAAAGACCTTCAGCGTGAGGAGTTCGTTACTACTGCACGCTGGGGCTTCAAACTGTTCCGTCCTGAGAACCTTGTTACGGTTATCACGGATACGGATCAGGTCAGCTAAAGGAGGACATTATGGCTCAAATTGAATATAATGCCTATGTTAACGCTGATGGTCTGCGTCAGACGTATGGTACAGGAGAAGCCAAGCTTGCGAAAGCTGGGGATCTTCATGAAGGTGCGGTTCACGTATCTCGTGCCATTGTAGAGTGGAACAAGTTGCGTCTCTTCGGTGATGGTACCGATGCGACAACTATCCTCGACTACAGCACTCGTATTCCGAAGAGTGCACTCATCCACCGTGCCACGTTCCAAGTGAATGTGGATTTCACTGGAGGGTCAAGTCCGACTCTCTCGTTAGGGATGTGCGATGCGGACCAGATGGACATTGGTTCAGCTCTTACCCACACTGGTGTAGCGGCTGATGGCTTCGACGCCACCATTGCCATGACTGCTCTGCAGAAGGCAGACCAAATCGGACCTATCGAATGTGATGGTGCTGATATCAACGAAGTCACAGGAACTAGCCCCGGTGGGTACCTCTTGTGTGCGGAAGCTGGTACTGCAAACTTTACTGCAGGGACTGGTCTCTTATCAGTGTATTGGTCGGCAGGTTTAGTTCCGACTAATGATCTGTAGGATTAGCTGGGGTGGGCTAAGACGCCTGCCCCTTCTTACACATAGGAGAACACAATGGCATACACATTACCAGCCTCAGAGCAGATGGATATGGAGGGCCTTGAGCTTGGGGTACGTTACCTTAATGTCAATGGTGACACCGTAACCGCTACTGCTGCTGAGATCAACGCTGCAGGCACCTATGTCGCTGCCCTTACGGCAACGGCTATTGAAGTCAACGCAGCTGCGGACGTAGGCTCAAGACTCATCTTTCATGGTGATATCGATGACTACACATTCTTAGTCGCTGACAGCGGCAAGGTAAACATGATAGGAGCTATCACAGGTGACTGCGCGTTTACTCTCCCTCTTGCCTTCGCTGGAGGGGAGTTCTCTCTCCTATTCACAGGAGACGTTGCAGAGGCTGACAACATCACGGTCACTACCACAAGTGATGAACTCTTCGCAGGTGGCTTAGGCTTCCTCGACGAGGATGCCGGTGCAGCTGATGGTGTGGACACAGTTCTGCCCACAGCTTCTGCTGATTTGCTCACGATAGTCATACCACAACCACCTACACGAGTAGACTTTTACTCGGATGGTACCAAGTGGCACGTCAGTGGAACAGTCTGGTCAGCTACCGTACCTACATTCACCACACCATAGTGGGATGAGTGAAATCGACAGAGAGCTCGGTGAGATAGACACCCGCTTGAACAACCTCGAGAAGAGGCTGGGATCGCAGTGTGAAAAACTTGACGAGCTCCTGAAGATGAAGCAACAACTGGAGGGTGGCAGGAAAGCTGTCACCTTCCTAGTTGCTGCCGCCGCAACCGTGGGAGCGAGTGTCTCCTACCTCATACAAAACTGGAAGTTCTAGATGCTTCAGCTCTTGCAGGGCATTATTGCCATAGCCAAGATCGTGAACCTACTCCTCCGGTGGCTAGAAACAAAGAGGAAAGATAATGCAGCGAGAGAAGCTGTCGCAGCTGATCTTCAACGTCTCGCTAGGGAGTTTCAGGCTAGAGCCGATACTGCTCGTGCTGCTGTTGACCATTCTCCTGATGGGGTGCTCAACGATATCCAAAATCGGGATGTTCAACAAATCCCAAGTGAACCCAGCGAAGACGGTAAGACAGATAGTCTGCCAAAACTTTAGCCCTATTACGTTCTCGGCCAAGTCTGATACTGGACTGACTGTAGAACAAGTGAGAGAACATAACGCTATCCTAGCCTCCTTCGAATGTAAAGGACTGAAGAATGGTTAACACAAACCACAGAGAATTATCAGGTGCAGCCCTCCACGAACCAAAGGGTGTCGCCTCCGCTACCATCGGACAGGTTTACGTGGCTGACGGTGCAGGTTCAGGAGATTGGTCGAACAACAACGTACCAACAGGCGGCTTCATCTACTGGTCCACCTCCTCTGTTCCTACCGGCTACCTCCACTGTAATGGGGCATCCAAATCCACAACCACCTTCGCCACGCTCTTTGGAGTAATAGGCTATACCTACGGCGGCTCGGGAGCCAACTTCAACCTACCAGATTTACGCGGCGAGTTCATCCGCTGCTTCAACAACGGAACCTCCAGAGACCCCGACAAGGCTTCACGTACTGATCGTGGTGACGGCACCACAGGTGACGAGGTGGGTACCAAGCAGGGCTGGGCCTTAGTGGCTCATACTCATGGCTACCGCAAGCCGGGGGTCGACGAGCTAGCCAGTGCGGGTACCAACTTGAACGTCAACCGTGTGGCTAGTAACAGCCAGCCCTCGGATGCTCATAGCGCAGCCTCCTCAATAGAGAACAGGCCACGCAACATCCAACTGATGATGCTCATCAAGACATAATGGCTAAGCTCACCCTCCAAGATTTGGGAACCATCATTGGTAACGAGACCTCGGCGGTTTCGGTGCTCAATGCTAATTGGGACTTGATCGAAGCTGCCATGGAGAATACGCTGAGTCGTGACGGGACCACTCCCAACACGATGGAAGCTGATCTCGACATGAACAGCAATGACATCCTGAACGCTAACGATGTTGGTGGGGTATCGGGCACCTTCTCAGGACGCATGACGGTTGGCACGCTGACCGTAGGAGGGGTTGCCCTCGAGAGTGAAGTAGCTGCCGCTGCTGCCTCGGCTGCTGCCGCTGCGGTATCTGCCGCTGCTTCTGATGCGTCTGCACAGAACTCTGCAAACAGTGCAACCGCTTCCGCTGCTTCCGCTGCTGATGCTGCTGCCTCCGCTGCCTCAGGTGGATTTATCAAAGTACGGGCTGCTACCACAGCCAACATCACCATAGCCACTGCCCTGAACAGCGGGGATACTTTGGATGGTCTCACACTGAGCACTAACCAGCTGGTACTGGTCAAGAACCAGACCTCAGCTGCAGAGAACGGCATCTATACAGTAGGGGCCGTCCCAGCTCGATCCACAGTGATGGACACATGGGCCAAGGTACCAGGAACTCTTACCTCAGTCAGTGAGGGTACCGTCAATGAAGACTCCATGTACCTCTCCACCGCTGACATCGGTGGGACCATAGACACAACCAATATTACCTTCGTAGCAGTGGCCCGAGGAGATGATATCATCTTCTTGGATAACGCCTTCGTGCCAGCAGCTGACGACGGAGCTACCCTAGGTGTCTCCGGTCAGGCATGGTCTGATCTCTTCCTAGCTTCCGGTGGAGTTATCAACTGGAACGCAGGAGATGTCACCCTCACCCACTCAGCTAACCTCCTAACTATGGCAGGTGGGGCACTGGCCATCGGTGCCAACGCCTTCACCGCTACCGGCACCATCACTGGTCCTTCGGGTACTTGGGACAGTGGCGGAATGGATATAGCCACAGGTGACAGCTACGCCATCAATGGCACAGACAAGCTGACAGCTACCGTGCTTGGTTCACTGGTCGTTACCTCCTCCCTCACCTCAGTAGGTATTCTTAACGCAGGCTCCGTCACCTCGGGCTTCGGCTCAATTGACATAGGTGCCTCTGCCCTGACCGCTGGTGCCGCCGCGCTGGTCTCAGTTGACATCGGCTCCACTATCGCTATCACAGGCGTGCTGGACGAGGATGCCATGGGGTCCGACAGTGCTGTCAAGTTGGCAACACAACAGTCCATCAAGGCCTACGTAGATGCAGTGGCTACAGCTGCTGATCTAGACATAGCAGGTGACACAGGGACAGACGCTATCGACCTCGATGCAGAGGTTCTCACCTTCGCTGGTGGCTTAGGTATCACCACCGTGGTCACCACGGATACCGTAACACATAATATCGATGCAACGAATACCACGCAGACCAACCTCGCCAATCTGGTAGAAGTAGGTGCGCTGGATGCAGGGTCCATCACTTCAAACTTCGGTGCTATCGACGTCGGCGCTTCAGCCATAACCACCACTGGGCAAGTAGATGGTGGTGACATCGTCTCAACTGCCGCCTTGCCTAAGCTGGTGATTATAGAGAGCGATCAATCCGCTGACGAGAAGCGATGGGAGCTTCTGTCTGTTGCCAAGCAGATGCGCTTCCGTTCTATCAACGATGCTGCCAGCTCTGGTGTTGACTTCATGCAGGTCAACCGTGGTACTGGTGCAGCCATCACCAACGTGGTACTGCCTAGACCTATGGTCATGGACGAGACCCTGCTGGTTACAGGGGTCACCACGCACGGTGATGACGTAGTATCAGACACTGACTCCACCGATGACCTAGGTACCACAGGCGTACGCTGGGCCAACCTCTTCGTAGACGCGATAACCGTTACAGGTAACGTAGACGGCAGGGACGTAAGCACGGACGGTGACAAGCTGGACCTCATAGAGGCAGTGGCTGACGTCACAGACGCTACTAACGTGAACTCTGCTGGTGCCATCATGCACTCTGACATCTCAGAGGGTGAAGGCTTCCTCCGTAAGACGGGCAGTGAAACCTACGTAGCCACCAAGAGTGCCCAAGCACAGGCTGTCGACCCTGATGCTGACAACGACACAACCGAGGGCTACATCATCGGCTCCCTGTGGTTCAACACCACGGTGGATAAGGTCTTTGTAGCCATAGACATCACTGAGGCGGCTGCTGTCTGGAAGGACATCTCGGCTGGCTCAGGTTCCGGTATAGCCAACGTGGTCGAGGATACCACACCTGAACTGGGTGGTGCTCTTGACGCCCTCGGCCTGAATATCAATAATCTGAACAGCCTGTACTTCTCAGAGCAGGCAGCTGCTGACGGCGACACGGCTGCTAAGGGTCAGTACTGGGTACGGGATGACGCACCCAACACACCCATGTTCACTGACGATACTGGATCAGATTTCGTTCTGAATTCTGGAGGTGGTGTACGGAACCTGATCATCAATGGAAACTTTATCATCAACCAGAGGGTGCCTACTGCAGCAGGGGGTTACACCAGCACCTCCGTAGTTCTCAATTCCGACGACACCTATTGTATTGACAGGTGGGTACTCCTCTCGGACGGTGATAACATCGTAGACGTCACCTCGCTGACCAACGGATCGCTGGGTCAGTACTCATTGGTTGATCTGGACGTCGAGACAGCTTCCAAGAAGTTTGGCTTCGCCCAGCTCATAGAGGCTAAGAACTGCACAGAGGTAATAGACGAGAGCCATGTGGTCTCCCTCTCCTTCAGGGCCAGCGTCACCTCCGCAGCAGCAGGCAGGCTTGACAACATCAAGGCAGTTGTGCTATCATGGGCAGGCACAGAAGATGTTATGACCTCCGATGTAGTTGGTACATGGGGAGTGGAGGACACCACCCCCACATGGGCGACCAGCTATACACAGGAGAACGTTCCCGCTAACTTGGGGGTTGACACGACAGACACCCTCTACAAGATCGAGAACATAGCTATAGACACTTCTGGTGTTAAGAACTTAGCGGTCTTCATCTGGGCGGATGGCCTAACAGGTACCGTCACGGATAGGCTCAAGATCACCAATGTCCAACTGGAGAAGGGTCCACTAGCTACTGACTTTGATGCTGGAGGTAATATCTCTGAGGTGCTAGCGCAGTGCCAACGGTACTTCTGGAAGTCTTGGCCACAGGGCTCAGCTGTCGGCCTCGCTAATTCACTAGGTGCTATCTCTCATCGTGAGGCCTCAGCTACTGTCAACAAAAACCAGCAACAGTTTGAGTTCCCTGTCACCATGCGAGTCACACCGACTGCCCAAGAGTATTCCGGTGATGGGGGCACCATTAACAATGTAACCAAATCAGGTACAGGTGATGTCGCTAGCACGGTTGCCCATGTCAGTGATAGGATGATCAGTGTTGCAGCTGATAGTGCCACCGATGGGTTCCAGATCGTAGCACACGCTACAGCAACGGCGGAGATGTAACATGTCCGAAGTATACACTAACCCTAGATTCTACCTCGAAGACGAAACCATATTCCACGTAGAGGTGGACGGTGTTCGGAAGGCCATACCCGCCGAGCCAAAGAACAGGGACTACAACAGATTTCTGAAAGCTGGTCTTGCCATAGCCCCTTATGTGGCACCTCCGCCTCTCACTACTGATGATAGGATAGATGTCATCGTCGGGAGCGTACAAGACTTGCCTAAGCTCCTCCTCCAGTGTATCTTCCTTCTCAAGAACGAGATCAACGCCATCAACAACGATCCACCCATCACCAAGCCGCAGTTCCGTAACTGGCTTAAAGGAAAACTCTCATGAGGTATACCCTCCTAGAACTGACCCAGCTCATCCTGTCCTCCATGGATGGTGACGAGGTCTCAGCCATCGCTGACACAGTGGAGTCCGTTCAGGTAACCACCATCCTGAAGAACGTCTTCTATGACATGGCCACAGAGCTGGACCTGCCCGAGCACGAGACCCTCTTTGAGCTGGTAGCCTCAGCTGACAACGACCTGCCTGCCCTCATGACCATCCCCAGTGACGTCACCAAGCTCAACTGGATTAAGTACAACCGTGTGCTAGCAGCTGACACTAAGGCCAACTGGCACCCTGTCAAGTACATCACCCTCGACGAGATGGTGGACTACTCTAATGGACTAAGGGATACCACCTCTAACGTAAGTACGATGTCAGTCAGCATGAACAGTGAGACCCATGACTTCCACATTAGGACAGATCAGGCCCCTGAGTTCTACACGACAGCAGACGACTTCACTCTGATCTTCAATTCTTACAGTACACTGGATGAGGACAACACCCTGCAAGCCAGCAAGACGATGTGCCACGGTGCTGTCTACCCCATCTTCACGATTTCAGACTCCTTCGCACCAGACCTCGACCCTACCCAATTTGCCTACTTCATACAGAAGGCGAAGGTACGTGCTTTCTTCGAGATGAAACAGCTCCCCCATCAGGAAGCTGCTCACGAGGCACGCAGGCAGCTCATTGGGCTACAGAAGAAGCAGCGACGAACTGAGACCCAATCGGGACTGCAACAGACCGTACGCTATGGAAGGTAACACATGCAACAGACTAAGAGAGTAGGCGATGGCTGGGGAGACAACTCCGGCCCGCAACAGAAGACCGCACCTGAAGACGAAGCTGAACGTAGGCGCGAGATACAAGTAGGTGGTCGCGTCTGGATACTCCAAGCCAGAGACCCTCATGGTTTCTGGTGGATTAAGATTCCAGGTGGTGGAGCACCACCGAAGCTGCTATCAGGGGCCTATACTGGCATCTGGGAAGCACACCGCGCTATCAAGGAGTACATGGTCCAGCACCCAGTGAGTCCTGCGAAGGCCGAAGCTGTGAGAACTGGTTCTAAACCTCCAGAATTGAGAACAAAGAAGGTCTCAGCCAAAAAATTGGAGGCCTTACAAGGAGACCAACATGGCTAAACATGCCCGCACACAACAACAGGCCAAGCCTATTGTCAATAAAGGTGAGACCTCTGAGAAGGAGCTGGAAGACGGCAGGATATCGAGGGTCAAGAAGTAGATGGCCCGTCAATCTGGCATAGTCATAACGAATGATTTCTCGAAGGGTCTCTTCACAGAGGCCTCAGGTCTCAACTTGCCTGACAACTCCGCGTCCGAGATATGGGACGTAGAGGTGTCATCTGCCAAGAAGATCACCCGTCGTCCCGGCTGGGAATACGAGAATAACTTCACCAACCACACCATCGACAGAACTGGTGGTGTGGTTGGTGGTTTCCTGTGGCAGAATGCCTCGGGTGACGGCACGGTTGACGTCTACGTCCTACAGGTAGGGGCTACGCTCCACTTCTTCAGGGCAGCTGATCCATTCTCTTTCGATAAATCTGCAGTGACCATTGATTTGACCGGCTTCTCCCCTGCTGGTGCCGCCATACCGGACACCGTGGAGTGCCAGTATTCCGAGGGTAACGGGCTGGTCTTCGTGACCCATCCCTTCCTCGATACCTTCTATCTGACCTTCAACAGTCTGACCTCCATCACGGCTACACAGATTGATCCTCTGATCCGAGACCTCGAAGGTCTTATCTCAAGGAACAATGCAGACTCAGCAGACCTGACGATCAACGAGAGGCAGACCTCCACCTTCGCTGCCCTGCACGACACCCATCACTACAACCTGTTCAACCAAGGGTGGCACTACAACGGTAACGCAGCTATTACGGCTTGGGACACTGCCAGAACTGACATGCCAGCCAACTCGGACATCTGGTGGGCCTTCACTGACAGCAGTGGAGACTGGGCTGCTGCACAGGTTGCCCGTATTGACCTTGGTAACACCCCAGCTCCCAAGGGTCATTACATCCTGAATGTCTACGAAGAGGACAGGTCAGGTGTCTCGGGTGTAGGCAGTGTCTCGTCTATACCCATTGTCTCTACGAGCCAGCAGAGGGCAAGCACCTCAGCATTCTTCTCAGGTCGCCTGTGGTTGGCTGGTATCAACGCCTCAGGAAACAACTCCAAGGTCTACTTCACTCAGGTGGTCCAGAGGGATATCCAATACAATCACTTCTATCAGCAGAATGACCCAACCATTGAATTCACTCCCGACCTCCTCCCGTCAGATGGAGGGTTTGTCTCCATCCCTGACTCAGGCACCATTCACAAGCTACTCGCCTTACGGCAGGTCATCATGGTATTCGCCCAGCATGGTGTATGGGCTATTACGGGCAGCACAGGCTTAGGTTTCACCGCTGATGACTTCTCCGTGGTCAAGATCAGTGACACACCCACTACTACCAGCAAGACCTTCGTGGTTGCTGAGGGTCTACCCATGTGGTGGAACGATGATGGCATCCACGCCCTCACGGAAACCTCAGGCGGTATAGGTTTCGCAGTGGTGGACGTCACTGATGACACCATTAAATCCTTCTTTGAGGCTGTCTCCCTCTCCTCTCGCAAGCATGCGAAGGGCGGATACAACCCTATTACCAAGACTGTTCAGTGGCTCTACCACTCCACAGAGCAGGCTACTATTGATACACTAGCAGCGTATGATCGTGTTCTTACGTTCAACTTGCGTCAAGGTGCATGGTTGCCTTGGACCATCAGTGCTGGTGACCTGAAGGTTCATCACCCCATCGTCTCTACAGCTCTCAACGCAGCGGTTGTCATTAACAACACGGTGACGGACTTCGGGTACAGCTCTACTATCACTACCACCTTCGCTACTGATAAGGTCAATTGGACAGCCCATGGACTAGCCGACACCGAGATCGTCAGGTTCATTACCTCAGCCTCTGATCTCCCCAGTGGGCTACTCATCGATACAGACTATTATGTTCTCAACAAGACAGCCAATGACTTCGAGGTAAGCCTCACCTCAGGTGGTAGCAAGGTAGCTATCGCGGATGATGGTACAGGCACTCATACAGCCTACCTGCAGGACTCACCTGTGGTATGGTCAGAGTCCACCATAACTACCGACTTCGGGACAGACAACAAGATCGACTGGACAGCTCATGGCTTCTCCAACGCTCAGACCGTAAAGTTCCTGGGTGATGACCTCCCTGATCCCATCGTAGCAGGTACCCTCTACTACGTGGTGGATAAGACCACCGACGACTTTAACATTGAGGCAAGCGTGGGTGGTGGTGCGATCACTATCACAGACGACGGCACTGGTACCCATACAGCCTACAAGTTTGACCAAGGTGACACGGTAATCTCCATCTCCGTGACCGGCTCAGAAGCTTCCCCAAACTTCAAGTACGTGATCTCAGCAGATGATGGAGCAGGTAGTGATGACTTTACCTTCGGAGAAGTCAGAGACGATACCACATGGACCGATTGGACAGCTAAGGAAGGTACCGGCATAGAGTACAGCTCATATCTGATCACTGGGTACAAAATCCAAGGTGACACTATGAGGAACCAACAGGCTCCCTACGTGACTACTTTCATGGACCAAGAAGAGGGTGCAGGCCTCATCCTTCAGGGCTACTGGGATTGGTCAGCTAACCCCACCAGCGGGAAATTCACCAGCACGCAGCAGTGTTACAACACCCGCCGTACCAACTTTGACCTTAACGTGCGGAGGCTCAAGCTACGTGGTTCAGGTAAGAGCTTACAGCTAAAATTTAGCTCAGAAGCTGGTAAGCCATTCACCATCCTAGGTTGGAGCCAAGTGGGCAGCGTGGCAGGAGACGTTTAGTGACCATAAAAGTGGCTACCGTTGAGGACATCGACGCGGTGTACCTCCTCTGTAGGGAGTTCCAAGCGATCTCCCCTTACGCAGATCAAGAGATCAGCAAGGAGAAGTTCTACGAGTTCCTTGAGTTCTACCTACAGCCTGATCCGAACGCACACATGGTACTCATTTACGAGACAGAGGGTGCAATCGAGGGCATCATTGCGGGTATCATGACAGTCGGGAGTCACATCTTCTCCACTAACAGAGTGGCTACTGAGCTGGTGTGGTACGTCCGAGAGGACCACCGTAGGGGCATGGCCCCCATCCGTCTACTCAGGGCATACGAGGGGTGGGCTAAGCTCATGGGTGCCAAGAAGGTCAGCCTCACAGCCGTGGACAACGAGCACCGAGAGATGCTAACCGCCATGTACCACAAACTTGGTTACAAGTCAACAGAAGAAACATTCATAAGGACACTTTAAGATGGCCGCATTCACCGCAGCAATCATGGTAGCTGGTCTAGTGATTAATTTCATAGGCCAGAAGAAGCAACAGAAAGCTCTCAAGCAACAGGCTCAAACCATTGAGGCTGAGACCGAGCAGCAGGCTGTCCTTACGACGGAGCATGCCAAGGTCCAGACCGAGACTCAGGTGAAACAGGTTGACAACTCCAAGAAGATCGAGGAGCAGAGGCGCAAGGAGGCTAAGCTAAAGGCTGATGCTGAGCGGCGCAAGAACGTGAGGTCTTTCCTCGCTGAACGCTCTCGCTCTCTGTCAGCCTCCATCAACCAAGGCTTAGGCAGAGGAAGTACCGGCGTGGCTGGAGGCCAGTTCGCAGCTGCTTCTCAGTTTGCGTCCAACTCGAGGTTCATCGCCAACACCAGCTCGATCCAGAACAGAATATTCGGCCTGAACGCTACAGGTGCCGAGCTTCAAGGTGACTTCAACATCGCCAATACGGCCTTCCAAGCCCAGACTGCCAATTTCCAAGGCAGGGTGGCTGTGGCTCAGGGTCGGGGTGCTGCCGGTGTGGCTAAAGGACAGGCTGTTAGCTCCTTCGGCACTCAGCTCTTCTCTAATGCCAAGACTGTCGGCAATGTTGCCGGTACGTTATTCGGATAGGATACTATGGTAGAACAATTTTCAGTTGAACCGGGGGAAGAGATTGACGAAGACCCAGATGCTTCGTCCAGTTTCTCCATGGACCCCACACCCGAGGTAGACCCTCTGGCGAGTGTTCCTCTTACTGAGGCGCAGTTGCAGACCCGTGCTTCGAAGGTGGATATCGCCCTCAACGGCTGGAACCTGCGTACCAAGGAGGGACAGTTCACTATAGCTGATCAGATGAGGACAGGCAACGAGGAGATCATCCAGCAGCGCCTCTTAACTAAGGCTATGGTTGAGGAACGTCTCTTCAAGAAGGAATTCCTGCTCGAAGCAGCGAATAACAACAACTTCAACCCCTCTCTAGAGGCTATCCATCAGTTCATGGAGTTCACCCCTGATGAGATCACTAATCCTGACACGATTGCAGGCTCTCTCTTCGCTAAGGAGATGATCTCCAATCTGCCCTCAGCTCAGGCCTCCATAGATGAAGACCCAGCTGCCCACGAGGAGATGTTCCAGTTCGTGGCTGGTACCATCCGCAAGCACGAGTACCTTAGGGTCAAACTGGAGGAGATAGAGCGTAGGCGGGACAATAGGGGCTTCTTCGAGTCAGCCCAGAATCTCGTCGGTGAGTTCCTCCCCGGCAGGGACCGTATACTGCAGCGTGGGGCGCAGACAGAGGCTGGCCAACAGGGTCCAGTGGAGGAGAGCTTTACCAAGTCTACCTTCCTCAACGAGCAGCACACCGTACTCATGCTATTGGGCAACGAGGAGTTCATAGAGAACATCGACGCTACCGTGGAGAGCCTCTATGCAGAGAATCCCAACGTAGCTGCCAACTGGCTTAACAATATGCTTAATAGAGCATCTTCCAACGACTTCTACACTGACGCATTCGATGTACTAGACCTCTCAGGCTTCGTGGATATCCCCCTGCTGGGTATAGGTATTGCTAAGAAGCTGGGTACCAAGGCTGTAACGGCTGGTATACAACGTAAGGGTGGCAAGCAGGGTGTAGCCAAGGGCAAGGGACTGGGCTTCAAGCCCCTCATCTCCTCTCTCCCTACAGGACCGGCTGGTCAGAAGTGGATGGCATCAGCTATCGGTGTAGCCAAGACCCTAGGTCGCAAGAAACTGGACGTCGAGGACATTCACGCTGCTCGTGGGGCACCCACTAAGGCTGCTGCACACAAGGCACTGAAGGAGCTACAAGCTGGTCTCTACCACAGGCTCACTCAGGTCAACTCGGTACACAGTGCCAAGCGCCTACTCCGTGATTTGCCTACCATCATAACTCCCGGTAAGATACTAGCCCAAGCAGGCAAGCTGTCCAACGAGGAGAAGAGACGTATCACAGCTGTTCTGGACAAGAACGCTGAGTTAGCTCTCTTGGCCGCGACAAGGAGCAGAACGGTAGATGGTGTGTCTGCAGAAGCTCTGGAGGCAGGCCTCGAGGAGACCATCAACAGGTTCCGTAAGGAATACTCCGGTCAGGCCAATGACATAATTGACGTAGTAGACGCTACTCCCGACAAGAACGTTATCAACGCTATGATAGCAGGTGTTCGCATCGGTAAAGGTGGTCGTCCCTTCAAGGGAGCAGATGCTGTCAAGCAGGCAGACAAATATGCCGAGCGTGTGGGTATACCTAAAGGTGCTTACAAGGTACAACAGGAGGGGGACAATGTTTACATCACGGTATTTAAACCAATTGACCAAACTACCCAGTTATTCCGCGAGGCCATGGTACGAGCGAGCCCTACTCCGCTTTCCTTCCGTAATATGTTTGGCTCTCTGGCTTGGGGCAACGACGAGCAGGTTAGTGCAGCGTTTAGACAGAATGCGAAGGTGGCTACCCTAGCACAGAACAACTATACGGCCTATGCGAAGGAGATGTTCAAGCCTATACGCGAGGGCATGACCAGAAGCCAGAAGAAAGACCTCGAGCACTACTTGGAGATACAACGCTCACACGAGAGATTCGATGGTAACGGCAAGTTCGTGGGAGTGGGCCGATTTGACAACACAGTGGCTGACTTCGAGCTGGGCTTCAACAAGACACATGGCAGGTTCCCTGAGGCCAACGAAACCCTCGGGTATTTCGCCTATAGGCAGCTGAACGACCTCGACCTCTTAACCAACAACTTCGGTATCTACCGGGACAAGGCTAGAGAGGGTGTGGAGCGTCATATCCTTCGGCGTCCCTCAGTGCAGGGCCAAGAGGATGTCGATGGTGTCTCTAAGCTCATCAATACAGGTGGTATAGAAGGTCGCCTGATGCAGATGGACGAGATTGACTTCAAGGACGTCGATGCCAACTACCTGTTTCACAACCCTGTCTCTGCTGACAACGATGGGAAGTCCATTACCACGCTGGTCTACGGGCGGAACGCACAGCCCGACATTGAGCGCCGTGTACAGGAGATTATGGACAACGGTGGACGTATCATCAAGCTGAACCACGATGGACAGAACGTAGCCTCCAAGGAATTCACTCAGGCCCTGCAAGGTGACGTCCCTGACTTCATCATCACGAGGGACATCAAGACAGGACCGCTGGAGCTCTCTCAGATACCCAATAATCCCGGTGGACACAATATGTATCCTGATGGCTCCTTCCTCAAGCAGGCAAATCTCCTCAAGACAGCCATAGGGCGGCGGTACGCAGGTGACAGGGCTATCATCAACTTCGCCCATCACAACGATGCTGTCTCTATGGCTAAAACCATGGAGAAGGCACGCGCAGCCTTCCAAGCAGGTGACCTGAAGGCCTTCAACAAGGCTATCGCTGACACCCCATTCAGTGAGAAAGAGGCTAGAGGCTGGTTTAACCCCACGAAGGGTGACCAAGGGGAGATCATCGCTCCCTTCCTCGACAAGGACACCCCCATACTGGCTGCTCGTAGTGGTGAGACTACCCAATCACTCATGAAGTTTGACAAGGATGTCATAGTCAAGCAAAACCAGCTAGATCAGGGGGTATCTGCTGCCTTCGCCACCCAACGGAACAAGCCCTTGGAGACCGTACGCGGTACCATGGACACTCCGATGTGGGACGTCAGGGAAGCTGAGTTCGTACCTGTCTTCGCCACTCTCCAGCAGTCACTGGACACCATAGCTAACGCCCGCTTCATGGACGACTT
>SDBT01006302.1_pt1 | contig 19725 bp, 13 predicted proteins | sample 2277101 | NCBI WGS metagenome assembly SDBT01 (sample SAMN10404973, study PRJNA504765) | marine sediment metagenome | isolation source: marine sediment core GS10_PC15, 103 cmbsf | place: Arctic Ocean: Southern Knipovich Ridge | collected 2010 | reverse complement strand
GTTAATAATAGATGCGGCAGCATGCAGATTCCATACGCTTCCAGCTTCTTGATACCCATGTGTTTTGCGAACGAACCGATAGGCGATATAGAGATGGTGCCCAGAACGATAAAGATCACGACGACGACAACGGTGACAGAGACGTCGAGCACAACGACGACGGTTACGACGATTGACGACTTGGAAGAAACGGTGGAAACGACGACCACGACTACGACAACAACGATACCCATTTCTCGGGCAGAGAACGACAACGCGCTATTGTCCCGTCAAAGAGACATTGCGTGTCAATAGTGAACAGAAGGATGGAGATTGTGTATGTACAGAGCGGGGAAAAAAAATCTATCTTTAATAAAGGTAGAAATTTTGAATGTCGTTGGCGTCCACGCCCCAGTAGGCCAACAAACTGTCATTATAACAGTGTGGGAGAAACTTTCTCATTTTCCCCGTGTTTGAAACACGACTGCATGCACCCGCCAGTCGAGCAACCTGACAACTTGCATTGTACGCTCTTTGGTTTTCTCTGTTCGTCACAAATTCGCAATCGCATCGTTCCAAAATTATTAGGTACTCTTTCGTGTAACTAGCCGCGCTTTTCCCTCCAGTGAAGGATTCCGAGCGCGTTCGGTAATAGTACGCCGAAGAATTCAGGGATGGATTCGCCGGAATCAGTTCGTAGCAGTTTCCGTCATCTGTGATACTGATGTTGTAATCCGGGTCTCCTTGTAGGCACGTTCGGTAATCGGTTTCTCGGAACATGTTCAGGGATGTGATGGTTCCTCGCGCCTGCAAAGTAAAGAGCACGAGGAAGCAAAATAGAGTCTTTAAAATATCTTGTGCCTTCATCTTCTTGGTCTTGGTCTTGGTCTTTTTTTTTTCTTTTCGGAGAGGCTAGACTGATCTAAATGGAACGCTAAGTTATATATTTGTTCGCTCGTGAATATATAATCTTAGCTTGTACATAAGTATACAAAAGAGTAACAAAGACACCAGAGAGAGAGAGAGAGAGAAAAAACCGGTCAACGTCTTCCGAAGCGTTGCCTCTTGTTTTTTTTTCCCCTTTTCCGTTGCGCTTGCCCTTCTCCCTTCCTCGTTCTTCCTTCCTCGTGCTCTTTACCTTTCGGTGTACGAAGAAGAAAAAAAAAAAGGGGGGAACCAATGGCGGACGTACCGGGCACCGCGCTCGAAGAGTTCCGCGCGGACATTCTCGAAGAAGCCGAAGAGGTCGTAGAAGAAGCTGTGGAAGATGCAGCCAAAGACGTGAAGAAAGACCTTCAGAAACAACTCGGGAGACAGATTGAACACCTGGAAGAGGATGTGACTGCACGTGTTACAGAACGCGTTCGAGATCAAACCATGGAAGATTTCGCCGATAACGTGGACGAGGAAGCTGACTCAGATCCTGGCTCCACGCGTATCGGAAGCTTTGGCATTTTTTTGGGCTTTTTGAAACGGCTGATTCTTCCCCTCCTCGTTTTCTTGCGGATTCTCGGTGTGACTGCCGCGCTCCTTGTGATCTACACTGCCACGGGATTCATTCGCGGTGCGCTGTGGCTGATAGCTCTGCGGTGGATCCTGCTCCTTGGAATCATTGGGTGGTTTGGCACTGCCGCGTTTGTGGCCAATTATACGAGCATTGCGGACGCAGCGAGGCCCATTTTCCAAGTTATTGACGACATTCTTCTGCGTTTGCTGGCACCCTTTATCAACGACTTTTTGGAACAGATTTGGGAGAAATCGTGCGATTTCTACAACTTTCTGGTGGAGTATTTCTGGTGCGGGTTACGGATTCTCATACGCTTCTTCGAAATTGTCATTATCTCGCAAACCACCATCGACCAAGCCTTCTTTGACGACAATGTGTACGGCTTGGAATGGGCAGATTTCACCACGGTCAACGACCGAGACTTTTTGTTTCGTTCCGACTCCGACAGCTATATTCGCACCATTAGCCTCCTGCAACAAAAACAGCTGGACTACGAAGACATGCTTGAGGAGAACACGACCCACGCGGACATCTTTGCCACGTACTTTGGCTCGTACGACAGTCCTATGGTCTACAGCTCGAAGATAGGGGTTCCCTCGACCACAGGGTATTGGTCCGAGATTTCCCTTCCTCGTGCTCTTCCACGGGATTTCGCCCTGAACCACATGCCAAAAGGAACGTTTGTGAACGAGGAAGAGAAACCTTCGGAGCGCGTGCAGTCCGAGTTGCGTTACGAAGCTCAGTTCCTGACCGAGTCGTTGCTGGGTTTTCAGTTTGGCTGGGACCCCGAGGCGGATTTTCCTCGCGTCAATTTGACGCAGCTCGGCGTCGATCAATCCGACGATATTTACGTGCTTACGGTCACGGTGATTGACGATGTGACGGATGCGATAGGTGCGGGTATTGAGTGGTTTCTCACCCTGCTCAAAACCTACACGATTGAATTCGCCCTAGACTTTTTCCTTGATTTAATCTGCGGAGACGACCAAGATTGCGAAATTACCAAGAGCGCCAAGCAGGGACACATTCATGTGCGCGATGAGCTTGACGATATCATTGCTGATATTGACGCGGGGCTCTTTTCGGGCATTGCCGATCTCTTTGAATTCTTTTTCTTGGACGACGGCGTTCTCGCGGGATTGTTTGTGGATTCGTACGAGTTCCTCTATACCGAAATCATCCGGAGGATATTCCAAACGGTCATCAACATTCTTTTCCAGATACCTTGTCTAAACTTTGACTCCATTGGGTGCTTCCTCGCAAGCCTGCTCGACTGCATCTTGATCATTGACCTGGAAGTCTGTCTCGAGTGTCACGACGCTTGCGACCTTGGCTGTGCCGAAGACGACACATGCCCAACCACAGACTGTTTGCCGTTTGTGGGAACCTGTTGTGAAGACGACGATCCGGCCGTTCTTGAATGCGTAGAAAACGAGTGTCGTTCCAATCTGGACGGGCTCATTACTATTTTCGAGTGCTTTGGACGTCTCTTCATTCAAATTATTGCGGCCTTCATCTGTCCCCTGATGGACGCCATATTTGTCCTCTTTGGTGCCATTGATGCCGTATTTGACGAAATTATCGATGCCTTTGAGTTTCTGGACACAATTTTGTTTGACATTGAAGACTTTTTGGTCTCCATTGGAAACGCTTGCGACGACCTGCTCGACTTTGACATTGACTTCTCCGACACTGTCATTGACTTTGGCATTGACATTGATTTGGACTTTGATGTGATTCCTCCGAGCGATGACGACGACGGAACCTTTTGCGATTTGTGGGACATGATTGACTTGGACATTAATGCAGTCATAGGTCCGATCACGTCGACCTTCGACTTGTTTCTCGGATTGATTGACGATTTCGAAGGGGAAGTCGACGACTTTTGTGCCGAATTTGGCGGACTGACGGGCAACCTTTGCGAGGCACTGGGACTTCCGGCAAGCATATGCGACGATCTAAGAGATGAACCCAACAACGCAACCGCCCGAACCGCCTTGGAAAAAGCAATCCGAAAGAGACAAGCAACTAAATTCAACCACCGACAAGGTTTTACTCGTGCTTACAACCTGGACAACTACAACGAAATCGAGTGGATGGCGCAGTACATGGACGACGAAGCCCCTCCTGACAAACAAATGTCAAACAAAGAAGACGAATGGATCTGGAAAGAGCGCGAGCGCGAATACAAAGACGGGATCGAGCATCCGATTGCTCGCTGGTACTACCGCCTCACAGACGAAAAGGACAGGCGAGTCCGTCCCACAAAGGAAGATTACAAGAAACGCATCATGGACCAAATTCGACGGGACAAGATTTCACATCTGTTCTACACTACACAGAAGCCGTGGGGGATGTCCCAAGGAGAATACGTCAACCATCAGATGAAAAAACACAACAAGTTGATTCGCAAGCTGTTTGACAAGACGTTTGTCATTGACCCCAAGGCGACGACCACTAGGCTGCAGTTCAGTACGCCTCGCTACAAGTGGGACGACGACGCAGAATACGCCCACTCTTTCCGAGCCATCCAAGGAAATCTTACGGCACTGTTAATGCACGGCATCGCCATGTTTGGCCGCATCGGATGGAGCCAAGACGAGGCGACGTTCAAGTACCCTGTTCGGGAAGAAATCCTTGGCCACCTCGAGCTCATGGGTACGCCTCAATACGTTGCAGGTCTATTCACAAGCATTCGCTCGTACCTCGACAGTTATACCGAACCCAACCTCCTCGATCTTGACCGACTCACCCGGATCGAGGCTCAAAGACACACACAATTCTCTTCTGCAACAATGCCTTCCGAAAAAGCACGAGAAGAATTACTAAAACACGGTCCAAATCCGTATAAAGGGGCCCCTTCGGTTCGTCATCGCCATCTCTACATGCCACAAAAGGAAAAGGAAGAGTTTCGCGCGCTTGCAAAGCGGTATCGATGGCATCGCGACACGGCCGCCGTTCACATTGCGGCACACTTCAAGACGTTTGCGTTGATTACATATACCTCGTTGATGGCGCCTCATTTGGTGGACCCCGTAGTGAATGTGCTCGCAGCCAGGGGTCCCGCGTTCGACGCGCCTCTTACAAAGTATCTACGACACTTTGGCCTGACGCGTCACATGCACAATATTACGGAGAAAGCACGCCAGTGGCGAGTGCGTAAAATGCACGAGGAAGAACTTTCCAGACAAGAAGTCTCGGGTATTGTGAATCCGAACAGCGTGAAGGCACGAGCAGTGGACAGCCTCTACCCATACGACAAAGTCTACACGGGGGCCGATTTCGCTGCGGATTACGATCAGGGCAAAAGAATGGTACGAGGAGAAAAGGTAGACTTGGACGCAGTGGTGCTCTCGCGACACGCCGATGGTACCCCCAATCGCGTCCGGTCCAACGCCTTGGCCAAGGAGATGACCCCAGCCAAAATTGACGAAATTCACCGCGTGCTTCCGTTTACCATGGAGTTGAAGCACCCACAGTTCAAGCCAATGAGCCGGAGAGAAACTCTCGCTCGCTACATCAAGGTACAAGAGCGGATTGACGTTGTGGGCACGGTGTTCAACGTGGTTGTCAGTCTGGTCAAGACGATTGCGGAAAATCCTCAAATCTTTTTGGCCGTCGTCTATCCCGTGGCGATTTCACCCCTGGGTCAAGCGACCACAGGCCTATGGTCTCGGTTCGGACTGCGACAATTTGAAAAGATCTTTCGGGGTTACCTGGACTTTTCCCTCACGGAGATTGAGAACGTGGTTCTGGACGCGTCCGAAACCCTCGTGTACAATATCATCTTCGCGTTCAACTTTGGCGTTTACATCATCATGCCTCATGTACTGAACGCTCTTCTGTCTGTGCTCATCATTGGACCCGTATGGGTCCTCACCATGATTGTTTTTATGATTTACCCCCCCATCGTGTTCATTACTTATCCCTTGGTCGCGGCCGCGTTTGCGCTTTGGATCGGACTCGCGGGATATATTACGTTCATTGGGTCGATTCCTCCGCCACCCAACGTGGACTCGGACGGGATCCCGACGCAAGGCCCTTTAATTGGATACCTGCACGATCTCATCTTTTGCAATGCCACGAAGCCTACATGCACCACGAGTGAAGACTGTGCAGGCGGGGCATTTTGCGACTGTCCCGAAGACGGACTCTTTGAATATCGGAATTTCTTATTCACGATTGAAAACACGGACCCGTGTGATACCCCCGGCTCTGGAACGTGCCTTTGTTGGCCTGCGTTCAAGTGCAAAGCACGGGTCCCCATCATATCCCTGGCGACCATCTTCACACCCGATTGTGAAGACCAGTACGGATATGATTTTAGGGGGCAAGTATGGTACGCCGATCAAGGCAACGTACTTCAACGAGCGTTTCAAATTGTGCGATCCTCGATTACGAATCTCCGCGTTCAAACCAAGTTTGTGGTGCGCTCGTTCCTCGTGGGATGGCTCGGATTTATCGACCGCGGAACCTTTTCTTTTATTGCGGTAGCCATGTCCCTCTTTATCCTGGTCATGGTCCGACGACCCATCTGGTGGTTCGCCGTGACCATTGTAACCATTGGACTCTTCTACTTCCCGGACACGCCGGGAGAATTCTACATTGAGTTTATACTACCAGAACTCGAGCGGATTGCAACAAACGACTTCTTGATTGTGCGGTGGTTAAGGATCGACGAGTTGTTCCAAGGCATTATCGACTTTACGCGGTTCCCCAACTTCTCGCCCAGCAACGTCTTGGGTCTACCCGACATTGCAGGCGGCGAAGTCACCTGCTTCATCATTGGACTCTTTTCTGGATTCCCCGGATTCTTGAGTCTGCTCGTGTTCTTTGTGGCCCTCCTCATGACCTTTGCCACCGGCGCTTTCTGGCTCCTCGTGACCCTGGTCTTACAATTCCTTTGGATGATTTTATTGCTCATCTGGGCCTTCTTGTGGTACTTTATCCAAATCACGTTGAGACGCATACTCTTTACACGTCTGCGCAACTACGTCACTGCGACCGCAACGAACAAGCGGCTAAGAGGACTCGCAGAAAGAATGCGTAACTCGGGTAGTACCATCTCGCTGGCATCGACGAGTCGACGGTCGATGAACTACTGGATCCCGATGCCTCCCCCAAGCAAGTCGAAGATGCATCGAACCATGAAGGAGGAACGCGTGAAAACAAGGAGAGAGCGTCGGGAAATGTTTCAACAGTTGCGGGAGATGCAGCAAGAAATCCGCGCACTTCAACGAGGACAGTATCACGCCGGCGCGCCTTATTCCAGCGAGCACGAAGGAACTTTGCCCGGCGTTCCCATCATCTCGCGAGATGATGGCGAAGGTGTTTACCCGAGCGCGGGAGCTATCACTCCTCGTGCTACTACCAGTCGCAGAAAGAGTAGTGAGCACGAGGAAAGGGGAGACGTGGAAAGGGGCACAGGGGTCGGTACGACGACGCAAAAGACATTGTCGCGTGCTGCACAAGGATTCCTGGATTTGTGGAACACGTTGCGTCCAGGGACCGAAGAGGAGCAAGACAAAAAACTAGAATAAAGAAACAATCCATGTCTGGAAAACCATAACACATGTTTACAGAGACCTCTCCGCTGTGAAGAGCATCGTCCTTTTTCCTTTTTCCTTCTTACTGGTCTCCCACCGTTTTTTTTTTACTCAATCTTCAGAGCGGAGGGGAATCTCGCCGCGCACAATCGCACGGCACACCATGAAATCAAAGGCAATGGTGGCAGCATCGTGGGCCGGATTGTGGTCGTGCTCTACCTCGAATTCGGGAATAACCCAATGCTTTGCAAGTTTTTTCCCATAGCCGTGTTGGTGCTCGAGCACCCAATCCGGGTCGACTTGCGCAATGAGGCCAAACATCATGGAGCTCGTCTCCCACGAGGTACCCCACCTTCCGTCCACAGCTTTGTAGGGCATGGGTTTTGCAGAGAGAGGCAAATACTTGTTGATCAAGTAGTTGATCCAGTAGCAGTCGAACCCTATCGTGTCGAAACAGTACATCAGGGTAACTTTTCGTTCCTTGGCGAGCGTTTCCATGCACGCTCTCCATACCATGAGAGAATAAATCATAGCATGTTCTCCTTCGTTTTCTTTCATCCGGGTCTCATCGCTCGTGGCAGAAACCTTATATCCAGGCCTCTTGAGCACATCCAGAATCTTTCTCTTTTTGCTTGCTTCCTCGTGCTCTTCCTCCGTGTCTGGCTGATTGTCCCCCATATGCCAGAATTCGCTTTTGCAGCGTTGGTCAAAGTCGGTTGAACGGTTCCACGGTCCTTGCTCGGCATAGTTTCCCGCGACAAAGTGCTCCACAATGGAATGATCCTCTTCAGAGACGATCGCAGCTCCGATGCCGATGATACCGTGATGCTGCGGATTTTCGCCCGCCGTTTCAATATCAATGGCCAAGGCCCACACGGTCTTTTTCACTTCCGAGACGGTTCCCGGTTTCTCTTCTTTGATGACGCTCTCTGGTTCCATTTCCTCGTGCTCTATTATTGTTCTCGCTCGCTTCTTGTCCTTGTTAGGCTTTGAACAGAGAAAAGAAAAAACACGCAAATAAAAAACCAAATTTATTTTTATTTTCGTACTGAAATTGGAGGAGCGACGCGAGACACAGCGCCATGGATGCCAGATTGTACGACGATCTCTGCTGCAGAGAAGTCAGCGTGTACAAAGACATGAAAGCACGAGGAGAGACTGATTTTGACGTGGCCATGTTCATAAGTACGCAACTAGACGAGTTAACGAGAACATGCAGCCTATATCAAGCACTAATGGAGTGGGCAGAAGGCAATCTATGTGCCGAGGCTTTTGAATACCATCTTGGCTACAGAACCTCTGAGGAAAAATACCTCGCCTTTGAACAAAGGATGCAAGAACGCGCTGATCGTGAGCACGAGGAAATGAGACGAAGGCAAGCATCTGAATCTTTGGCCAAAGGAGAATGAGGGCCTGTTGAGCAATTGGTCGGACAACACTTTAGAAGGCATTGATAGTATCAACGTCTTGTACTTGTCCAAAGTCAGGCTCTTTTTATGTGCGAATCCGGTGTGGTGTAGTGAAAGGGGTTCTGGTTCTACCTGTGGTTCCATAAAGGTACCCCTTGTCGGCAACATAAACGCGCACAGGCGTTGGTCCCCAGTTCGATTCTGGGCACCGGAAGTTCACTTTTTTAAGGAACCAGACACATCCCGTAATTTATGTCTGTTACAGACTGAACTGGGCCTAAATAGACGTTTGGAGTCTGCGCATGCACCAGCAGTAGTTATTGTTTGTGAGGACGGGGACTGGGCGACGACCTCCGGGAGAAACCCAGTCTCAATGTGCGTCGTACTTCTGATTATCCGGTAGAAAGGCGGGAAGGCGTTCAGGAATGACAACAGTTTGCTGCTTTTTTTATTTCTATCCTCCGTACCTAGCTGCCGCACATGTCGCACTCGTCCACCTCGCCCTCTCTGGTGCCGAGCTCCGAGTTGAGAGGACACGCCGCCAGAATACGCGCTTTTTTCGAGAACGCTTTCCCCCCTTCCTCGTGCTTTTCGCCTTCTTCTTCTTCTTGATCGACTTCACCAAGAGGCCTCTTGGCACTTGAAGAGCACGAGGAGGAGGAAGCACTGACCGTGTTGAACGAGGTAGCGCTGCTTTCCGCTTGTCTGCGAATGTAGTAGGAGCCCGTCTTGAGTTTGTATCTCCACGCAGTGAAATGGAGACTTGTAAGACCGGCACGCGTAGGGTTGGCCACATGGAGGTTGAGCGACTGGCTCTGGTCAATGTAAGGACCGCGCTCTGTGGCCATGCGAATCAAGTGCGATTGCTTGATTTCCCACACAGTCTTAAAGATTTTTTTGATATCCTCGGGAATCCTCTCGATGTCCTGGACGGAACCCTTGCCCGCAAAGATGGCTTCCCGCATCTCTCGGTCCCAGAGACCGCGCTGCTTGAGAGCACGAGCAAGGTGTTTGTTGTACACGATAAAGTCTCCCGCATTCGTAGCACGCGTGTACACGTTCGACGTGTAGGGTTCAAAACATTCGTTGTTCCCCAGGAGTTGCGAAGTGGTCGCAGTCGGCATGGGAGCCGTTAACAAAGAATTGCGCAGTCCGTAGAGCTCTACTCCTTCTTTCATCAAAGGCCAGGCGGATCCGTCCGTCCCGTATTGCGACTCCTTGTGGTACATTTCGAAATCCAGAGGCACGTAGAACTTGGAGGCGTCGTCCCCATACTTGGCGTACCGTTTGGTCAGTTCCTCGTGCTCTTTCTTCCAGAGGTCAAACTGGAGGAGTCCTTGCGACGCGGGAGAACCTTTGTAACTCGTGTACGTCCCTTTATCCTTGGCAAGCTGGCAAGACTCTAGGGCGGCATGCAAATAAATGCGCGAGAAAATGTAACGGTTGAATAGCAGCGCTTCCTCGGATTCCCAGGGCACTCCCAGCATGGCAAAGACGTCGGCCAATCCTTGTACCCCGATCCCCAGGGGACGGTGCTTCTTGTTCGAAACCTCGGCTTCGCCTATAGGATACCACATGCGGTCAATCTCGCGGTTCAGATTCCGCACAATGGTAGAGACATCTTTGCGCAGCATGTCGTCGTCAATCGTCACCCGGATGTCGCCCTCAAAGTGCCAATCGCACTCTGGAATGATGTATTTCGGAAGTGCAATCGACGCGAGCATGCACACGGCGACTTCGTCTTCGCTCGTGTACTCTACTATTTCTGTACAAAGATTGGATCCTCGGATCGTGCCCAGGTGCTGCTGGTTCGACTTACGGTTGCATGCATCCTTGTAGAGCATGTACGGCTCCGAAACCTCTTGCTGCTTGTCCACAATCTGGTACCATAGATCGACCGCACGCATCGTCTTGCGCGCTTTGCCTTGTCGTTCGTATCGGACATATAGGGCTTCAAATTCCTCCCCGTACGTAGTGTAGAGATCCGGTGCTTCTGTGGGGCAGAACAGGGACCACTCCTTGTCGAGGAGGACGCGCTCCATAAAGAGGTCCGGAATCCATAGACCAAAGTGCATGTCGTTGCATTTGAGCAAGACGCTGCCCTTGTTGCCTCTCAAATCCAAAAACTCTTCAATGTCTGCGTGCCACGGTTCGAGGTAGGCAGCAAACGCTCCTTTGCGCTTGCCTCCACCTTGGTCGACGTACCGCGCAATGGCATTAAAGACGCCCATGAGTTCGTGTCCGACACCGTGTGCTACGCCGTTGAACCGTTTGATGGGTGATCCTCGTGCTCGAAGAATGCTGACGTTGATCCCGATGCCTCCGCCTCCTTGCGAGATCATGGCGCACCGACGCCAGCATTCGCATATATCCACCAGGGAATCGCCGCCCATCGCAAGCAAGTAGCACGACGCCATCTGGTTGACGCGTCTCCCGGAGTTCAAGAGTGTGGGCGTAGCGTGGGTAAAGTATCCCTGCGACATTCGATGGTACGTATGGATCGCGTCGTCAATGTTCTCGGTTCCGTGGATCCCTAGAGACACGGTCATGAGCATGTGCTGTGGGAGCTCGAGTATTTCCTTTGTCTCGACGTTGTGGTTAAGGTACTTGCGGATAATCGTCATGATGCCAAAGTACGTGTACAGATCGTAGTCCCGTGAGTGGTCAATGGCCGCTTCGATTTTATTCATTCTGCCCCGCATCTGCATTGTCTCCTCGCAGCCGATGTCTCGGACAGACTTGTAAAACTCTTTCACTTGCTCCTCGTCTGCGCTGCCAATCTCTTTGGAAAGGAGCACCATGGTGAAAATCTCTTTGGAAATTAGCGGGGCGTGATGGCCCGAGTAATGGTTGTTCCACAGGTGCGCGACCACATCTCCGTACGTCACAACGTACGTGCGGGAAGAAGCAGGACCTATTTTTCGTGCGTAAAAGGCACGGACGTCCTTGTGGAGATTGTGAATGGCAATGCGTGCTGCCATTTGCACGTATTGGTCGGACTGCCGCGCCATACAGCCGGCTTCCTCGGCCAACAAATTGTCAATTTGGCTCGTGGTGATTCCGGGGATCATGGTGTCAATGGCTTTTTTCGCGAGCAGAGCCTCGTCGACTTCGTCCAGAACCGGCGGCATGGTGGACAAGACATAGAGGTGACGGGTGATTTCGTCAAAGTGGACAGCCTCGCGCTTTCCCGATCGATTGACGACGTAGAGTTTTTCTTGCGTCTCGCTTGTGCTCTCCATCGCGCAGTCTTAATGTTTTGTTTTTTTTTTGTTTGCGCATTTGGTTTTAGCAGAGCAAGAAGATTCCTTTTCACAACAAAGAAAGTCCAAAGAGAAGAACAAGCGATTGCAAACGATGGATCCTTCTCCATTTCCTCGTCAGACATTCATTGACGTTCATGCAATCACCGTGGTAGAATCGACTCCGAAAGGTGATACCGAGACGCTTCTGTCATTTTATGTACCTGGTCGAGCGGGTCCTCTCGACCTTCGTTGCACGCTCGATGCCGCGAACACTATACTGAAGAAGTTTTTGGCTATTCGAACAGATCCCTCGAATCCCTGCTTCCTTGAAATGGACAAGGAGGGCTCCGTGAAGTTTATACCAACACGCCCTTTTGAGGCGTAAAATAAAATAAAATAAAAAACGTTCCTTGCTCTTTTTGTGTCGTTTCTTCAGAGCACGAAGAGAAGAGCAAGCGAGTGACAATAAGTGATGGAAGACCTCATTTTGACCAAAGGAAGCATCATCGACATGCGAATGATAACCGGAATGCTCTATGCCCCGATGCCGCCCGATAAGATGAAAATCACCTTGTGCGTACCCGGTACACTACTTGGTGTGATTGTCTACTGTACGAAGGATGTCGGCACATCCTTGGTCGGAGGGTGGATGAAATCACGAGCAGGCTCTTCCAAACAGTGTTTCGTTAAGACTGGTGAAGACGGAACAGTAGAGCTTTTGTGGGTAGACGAAGAGTAAGGAAATAAAAAAAAATGTTTCTTAAATTTCCATAAAAATCATGGGTTCCTTGTTACGCATCCCACGTCTTTCCTTTCCCTCCACTACTTCCTCCACTTTTCCCTCCTCCTCCTCCGCGGGAACTTCCTCCTGGTTCTTTGTAGCCTCCCTCTCTTTTAATCTGCTCAAGCGACTTCCTGTCAATATGTATAGGACCGTGGCACTGCCTTTCCATTCCTGGTCCGCTTCCTGGTGTACTTTCGCTGCCTCCCATTTTTTTTACCTCTCCTTCCTGTCGCTCGCGTTTTGTCCTTTCCTCGTGCTCTTCACAATGCAAAATTTCTTTTCTCACAGAGCACGAGGAATCCAAGCGAGGACAAGCGATGGAGACAACGGCGTGCACAGAGACAACGGCGTGCACAAAGACCATTGCGCTGTCAGAAATGACTTTTACGAGTGGCGTGATGTTCAACATCAATACGGTCATCGCGTTTCAGTATTCTTCGGAGGCCGATGGCAGTCTACTCCTGTCGTTGTATGTTGATGGAACGGGAAAACATCTTTTTGACATTACGTGCACCCCAGAAATTTGCCACGTATTTGTGCAAAGATGGAAAGCCGCCCTAGAAAACCCTCGGAAGGCCTGTTTGGTTCAAGTAGAAAAGGGAAGCATACACTTTCTCTATTGAGCGACATAGGAGAGCTGGAGCGCGCGGTTCAGTTTTATAATAGACTGCGGTGCGACGTTTAAAAAAACAATGCGTTCCTCAGTGCGGTTTTCTCTGGTCCATGCGCTCTTGCATCCACACATCTTTCCCTTCCTCGTGCTTTTTCGGCGGAGAGGAGCGCAGCGGAAGCGCTGGGTGCACGAGAATAATCCAGTTGATACCGCGCCTTGGTTTTTCTGATGCGCTTGGACGGTGGTGTGACGAGTCTTCTGGATCTCCTTGGCAATCCCATGAGAAGAGCATCTGTGATGGCTTTTCTCTGCTGGTCCAGCTCCTCCGAATACACTGCCACTGCGGCCACGTTTTCCTCAATCATTTTCCTCAAGAATCCTACAGTGTCCCTCCGACCAAACTCTGCAACCACTATGTGTAGTCTCTCGAGCTGTATCTCTGTCGGAGAGATTTCGGATTCTGGATCTCGTAGCTTTTGTTGTAGCTCAGAAGAGCTAAGCTTGCTCGGGTGGGCCTTCGTTACCCGAACGATATATTCATAGAATGGGCGAAGATCCATGTCGCGCAATTGGTTGAAATCCTCTTGGATCCTCGTCAGGCGATTTCCTATGGCTTCCACTTCCGCCCTTTTCTTCTCGTAAAAGGATTTTCTTTCTTTAGGGGAAGTCTCTACGACTCGTTGTACGATGACCTCGACGAGTGTCATCAGGGGCTGTATCTTTGATTTCTGCTCTTCCGGAAACAGCGAAGTATCTGACCCTATTTCTGGCAAGGTTACTTCGGTTTCTCGAAATTTTAGACTCCTCGATCTCAAATAGCTTTCAAAGGTGTTTGCAAGCTCAAATTCTAGAAACGCGTCGGGCCAGATATTTCGCACAAAACTGCTGATATAAACAACAAGTTCGGATGGCAATAGTGCAGGAAACGATAGTTGTTCTCCCCTCTCCTCTCGAAGCCTATCTAAGAGATAGTAGCGCATCATGGTATTCTCCGCCCTACGAATGTTCCTTTCATGGACTAGTTGATCCACGACGGAACGTCGTGCTATTTCTTCCATTAATAAAGTTTTCAATCTTTTGATTCCCACCCCTCTACGCTCTCGCTTCCCAAGCATACCGGCAGAGAATCTGTAAAAGAGTTCTCGGAAGACCTTGTACTCCAGTTGTGCCCTCGCGTTCTCGTCTCGAATGGCCTGTTCTATCTTTGCTTTCAACCAGGGTATGTATTCTCTTGCTTCTTCAACGACCTCCTCCACGCTTATTCCTAAAGGAAAAAGACGATCCTCCGTATGCGTTTTCACAATAGACCTGATGATCTTCTCTATGGGAGCACGGTTGGTTGTCGTCAAATCCAAATCGATCAAAAGCTGTTTCATTTGAAATGTAAAGAAGTCGGCTGCTCCCGGAAGTGTCAGTACCTCAACGTGCGTGAAACCAAACTCCTGCAGATCAGGGCCTCCGAATTCCGCATCCTCTAACCCGCCTCGATTGTTGATCATATCTATGTACGAGTCCGGGTCCGATATCAAACCATCAATCTGGGTAGTGACAAGCTCCCAAGCCTCGTAAAAGCCCGAAATTTCGACTTCATCGTTCTCATAGGCGACTCTCAACTGATCCGCAGTTACACCCCTCTCGTTCACTAAGTCTGTATCTGCATCCAGATAATATCGCATCCCAACCATATCTCCTAACGCGTCATTTTCCTCGTCCTCGGGATCAAACGAAGCAGGATATCCCCAGAAATACGCTACTTTTGATTCAATGTACCGACGCATCCGTTCCTTCTTCTCAGTCTCTTCCCCCCTTGACGGCCCTTCCATTTGGAGCACGAGGAATCGCAAAGAGAGGGCTCCAATGAGACACGAAGGATTTATTTAATAATACATGACTCATTCGTTTACTTTTTTAATAGCGCTTTTTGCTCTTTTCAAATTCCTGCGTCTCTTCGTCTTGCATCAGTTCCACGTCCATGAGCTTGTACTCTTCAAATTCACCAAAGCCTTCCTGGCGACGTTCGAACGTTGCCAGAACACGCGTAAACTGCGGTATTTCATTCCACATGTACCGGTACTTGTCCGTGGAAAAGCGAAACGGACGTGATATCCCGTGCTTTCTAGCTTCCTTTTCATCCTCTACCTCTATTGTGAGAACATAGCTGTCAAATACGTCCTCTTGAAACATCCGCTCAACATCATCCTGTTCGTCAGGGTCCATCCTTGCTCCTATCATGGCGTGCCCTTCTATGTGTCGTAATCGCCGACTATGAGTATTCCGTCTGACGTAGTCTGGTAGCTTTCCCATGGGTATTTTTTCGAGCTGGACCAGGACGCAAATTAACCTGACTTCTTTCTCCGCGCCATCTCTTTCCACGATCTCTGTCCCACGTTCCATATCGCAGAAAACGTCCTCTTCTTCACCATTCATCATGTCCTGTGCGCAATTGCCTGCACGCAGTACATTCGTCCGGACTCGCCGTACCCCTTGCTCTGTCATTATTTTTCTAAATCGATTCGGAAAGAGGTAGCGCTCGACATCGTGCCCATAGTTGACAAGAAGAAACACGAGTAAAACAAGTAAAACAAGCACGAGGGAAACTACAATGTACCAGATCATCCTTCTTTACGCGCTGCTAAACTTCTCACAACTTCTCACTCTCTATGTATTAAAGCAAGATAATTTTAGAAGCACGAAGACATTACATATATATATAAAAAAAAAAGAGAATGTCGGCTCTGTTTTACCCTATCAATGCCGACCTTCTTTTAACCCTACAGGCAGTGATATTCCCGCCCCCTCATGTCGGGATGGGCCGAGGACCCAGAGTACCACGGGGATATACGAGGCCGCGGAGGGTTTGACGGACGACGGCTCATCAGCAAACAACAGCACTACGAGAATGTAGCGGCTATCCGGAAATACCTGTTCCGCTTGCTCGTCATTGGTGGCTTCGTCTTTTTCATCTTTATCGCAGCCGTCGGTGCACTCCTCTACTTTTCCTTTGAACTGGCCGCACACCGCAGCACCCTCGAAAGCATCGAAAATAAGATGGAGGAAGCGCTCGCGTTCTTGATGCAGGTGCTCAACAGCACCTCCCAAGTCACCAAGGACATTACCACTGCCTATTCTCGCGCCAAGATGGCGCATCGACGCAGTGTGGGTTCCATATCCGACGACGAGTACAATCAATACCTGCAGACCAACGGTATGAACACTCCCGTCTTGAGTGACAATCCGTTTGCCGGCGTAGACCACGACAATGAAACCTACGTGACCCACTTCATGCACATTATCATGCGGTCCATTCCTCTAGAGGATGAGGAAGCCATGGTCATCCGCTTCCGCAATGTGTTCAATGGCATTGATGCGTTTATGTATATGCTGGGCGAAGCGAACCGGACCCGTATGGTACAAAACGCCAGTCTCATTGAAAACAAGATCAACGACATCATCTACGCGCCCAAAACACACAAACTCGCCATACAAGGAGCCAACTTTGCCAGCGATGCGATGACACACTCCCAAGTGATCATTGACAAGTATATGGACACAGAACATGGCATACGGAAGGTACTTTCGCGACTCAACGCGCTTTCCAAGACGGAGCTCGTACAGCTCCTGATGGAGAATCGGCGGAACGTATTGACGGGTGTGGGTCATTTGGGAGAAGAGACCTACGAAGTCTTGAAAGCGCTCATTTCCTTCTTCAAATCGGATCAAGGGCACTCTGTTGTTGACAATGCCGAGGACATTGTGCAAGCGCTCAACAAGTTTCACACGGCGAAGCGCGCTACACAAGTGCTCCATATGATTTTAGATTTTGGAAGTCGTACGCTTAACATTGACGTGCTCGACGACGATGATGACAACAACGCGAAAAGGAACGTGCGTCTAAATATCAATGGAAGTGCAAGCAAAATGCGCAAGAGTGAAGAGCTCGAGGAGGTCGGAACAACAAAACGTGCTATCCTTCCTCGTGCTAACGCGCGTCGGGGGAAAAACCAGCAAGTGGTTTCTCGACCTGCGGAGCTTTTGGCTGCTTCTAAAAAGGGAAATAGAAGACGCAAGGCAGCCGTCAAATAAAGAAAGGCCCTTATTTTTAAATATCCTCGTGCTTTCAAACTCTTAGAGAGAATAGAGCACGAGCAAGAAATGGAAAGAAGGGGTCGCGTGGCTTCCTTTTTTCGCCATCGACGGTACGAGCGACTGGACATGCCACACCGCACCGCCCACGGAGATCCATGGAAAAGTGAAGAAGCCTACCCCGAGGTCTTTTGGTGGCAAAATGTCTGGCGAGCACTCGTGTCTGTCCTGCCCGTCCCAGGCATTGGATCTTATTACCCGCACTTGTACCTCGCCCTCGCGGCCGAATACTTTTTCCGATCTCTCACCTTTGTCGTGCTCGGCGTCTTTGTGTGGTCCCTCTTTGTAGAGTTGCCCATCTATTTCCTCCTGAACTGGGTCTCGCTACTTCCAGACGACCGAGGCCTCTGGAAACAGTTTGTCGTCTACCACAAGAGGAACCCGACCCCAGATCAAATCGAGTCAGCGCTTGGATTCAAAGACAAGTACGAGAAACCAAGCAAGGGAGAATACTACGCGGTCTTTGTCGGTAGATCATCGGGCTTGGGACCGTGGGGCGGGTACCGTGTGCGAGAAGACATGCTTCTGGAAGCAGGACACAATCGGATCAAGGAAGTCTACGGGATCACGTATCACAAACGAGACTTTTCTGGCTATGTGCTCTGGGCCATCCTACTGGACATTCTCGTAGGACTGGGCGGTGCAGCCATTGCCTGGTACGTGCGCATCTCTTTCGGGCTCGATTCTTTCCGAGACTCGGCGGACGGCGCTCTGGTAGGAGAATACATTGGCCTCTTTGTACTGATTGCGCATCTCGCAGTCTATTGGGGGTGGATCTTTACTCCGGTGGCCTTTGGCTACATTTTCATCCTGGGCGCTGTCAACAGCAACCAAGATGTGTTCTCGTGGACGCCGTATCTGGTCTTCTTTGGCATCACTGCGTACTACTGGATCGTCTTTTTCCGAAACCCCTTGCCCATGTGGTTGCGCTCTCCGTGGAAAAGCACGAGCAGAAATGAGGATGCGCCTGCGCTCATGGAAGAGGTTGTTACGCCGCATCGGAGAGAACCTATGGAAGAACACCACTTTCTCGAAGAACGAGGCACGAGGAGGAGACCAGGAGCCACGGAGAGAGTGATCCCAGAAGAGGTACTCGAGACAGCGGCTGCTACAGCCAGCGTCGAGACCTATTCCTGGTCGTGGTGGGTTTTTTCCTCGACCAACTACGACACGTATGGCTTTAATGCGTGGTTTGGCTCAATGCTCTTACTCATCATTGTGGCTATCATTGCCCTTTCCACTTAAGAATACACACTATTTTGTTTCATCTGTACGATTGCGTCTTCTCCCTCTATGGTGCCTCTCTTTGGCCGTCGTATAACCGTACTTAGAAGGCGTAGCACCAGCGAACCGAGAAGGCGCAGCAGAATCGAACAGTCCCACTTCCTCTTCGACTGTTCCAGTGTCAAACGAACCCCTCTTCGTGCTCTCTTTGATCACGCGCTTCTGTTCTCTGGAATCCACTACCAGTCTCGAAGGAGCAATCATGGAGAGGTGCACCCGGTTCAAATAGTCAATGACTCCCCAGTGCGCAGGAAGATTCATTTCGTGTCCGTTGCCTTTCGAAATCTTCCACTCGGCCATGAGTTCTCCAATCTTTTGCGCATACAGTGTACGAGCTTCTACAATGTCCGCAATCTCACCCATCAAGAACTTGACGGTGACAAAGTGTGATGTGAGATTGGCGGGCAAGAAGTGGCACCCTGCCGACACCGTCTTGAACCTCAGATCAAACGTAATCGATTCTCCCAAGCCAGAGAGTTTGTAGAGGTCGCGCTTCTTTTTGTATGGAACTTCCATCTTGGTAAAGAGGAAATCCACGTGCGGTACCGGGTTGTAGTGCGCGAGGAGGGTATCGTACAGGACAATCTCTCGGAGAAAAAACATCGGGCGCAACGGCTTCTTCACTTTGGGATTCACCCAAATAGCGCGCCCCATTTTGCGTTCATACTGGTGATCTCCAACCAGGTCAAACGACGTAGGTATCAACGCATCAGGAGGTCCAAAGATTTTTACGAATTGAAAGAACCGGTAGACGACCAGTTTGTTGGTAAGAGTCAACCACGCTTCTTCTCCGCCTGCCAAGTGGGGATGAGCCTGAAACAATGTGCGGAATGCCTCATCGGGATTAAAGTCGTCCGGGATTGTCTCCTCCATCGGACGGACAATTCTCAGAGCATCCTCGTAACTGCTGAGTTCCTCGATGGTTCTTGCGTCCATCGTTTCTTCTGTCCATTCTTCTTCCATGTCTCGCTTTTTCGTGCTTACTTCCTTAAAGTATGAAAGACAGAAAGGCTAAAATTGCACGGTAAAGCACGAGGAAGGACCCAAAGGATTTAATTTATTTTGCGAAAAAAAAAACCGTCAATCCAATATAGCAGCGAGACAAAAGCACGAGAAAGGAGATGGCAGACGGAAAAAAGCCCCAAAGCGTTTGATCGCTGCGCCGGACGCGGGGGACGAGTGGGGACCTACAAAGGGACACAAGAAACGTACCGA
>SDBT01006301.1_pt1 | contig 19732 bp, 21 predicted proteins | sample 2277101 | NCBI WGS metagenome assembly SDBT01 (sample SAMN10404973, study PRJNA504765) | marine sediment metagenome | isolation source: marine sediment core GS10_PC15, 103 cmbsf | place: Arctic Ocean: Southern Knipovich Ridge | collected 2010 | reverse complement strand
AGGAGTTTTGCATAAGCGGCAGTAGATTTCCCAAGGGCCATCGTACTTTCTGCTGTGGTCTGGGCAGCAAAACCAATCGCTATCGAGCCTTCTCCAGTTGCATCTGTTCCACCTCCAATCGCCACTGTAAAATCGTGGCTTGCAACTGCACCGAAACCCATTGCAATACTGGCCGTTGCATCCGTGTTGGAAGATGAACTCGCATTTGATGTTGTTCCCACAGCAATGCAGCCTTTGCTTGTTGCAGTAGCCGAAGCACCAAAACTAATGGCGTTGTCTGCCGTTGCAGATGATGTGCCCATACCCACGGGCCCGCCTACAGCCATTGAATAATTGCCGGAAGCCGTAGTGCCAGCCGCTCCCCAGGCAAAGGAATTGAGACCACTTGCCGTGCATCCCGGCCCCTGAAATGACGTACTCGCCCCGACAAGTTTTAATATATCTGTCTGCGCCGCCCCGTCTAAAATACTAAAGACTATATCCTTATCGGTATCTACGTTCTGGATAGTCAGGTCAGCAGGAGAAGACGCATCCTGTTTGATAGTCGAACCGTTGATATTGATATTATCTACTGTGAAGTCTGTAAACCCCGAACCCACACCTCCGGTTATCGAGGCCGTACCGTCAGTGAAAGTGCCGCCTATTGTCAAATCTTCCACTACTGTCAATAAGCCGCTTTTATCTAACGTCAGGTAGTTTACCGAATCACCATTATCAACTACGAGTAAATCAGGGTCAGTCGACACATCTAATCCTGAATCCGTACTGCCTTGATAATTGGAATCAAGGGTAAGGTGGGTATCATCGGTAATCGTGGCGACTGTGAATATCTCAAAACCAGCACCAACGTCAGATTCTATTTTTATCGCATCACCAACGGCTAATTGGCTCTCAAATTGTGTGCTATTTCCTACGATAGCATCAGAGCCGTTAGTAGCCGAAACCCCTAATCCTTGTACATTCTGAGATAAATTGCCGGAGATTTGAAGACTGCCAATATCTACATCGCCGGTCGTAGTTATATCACCTGTGGTAGTGATAGCACCAGAGGATATAGTCAATGTGCCGTCGGTAATAACGCCAGTCACCGTCATACCGGTAGAATCCAGCATCATTCGCTGACCACCGGCAGCGTTAAGCCTAAGTTCATCTGTGACGTGGCTGTATGTTACACCACCTCGGTTTTGTGCGTCTGCATCGCTGAATCTGATACCCGCTACTACATTATTCGGCGACATAAAAGCTAAAACGCCAATACCGTTATTTTCAAAAATCCACTGGACATTCGCATTGTAACCAGCGCCTGCAACTACACCATCCTCACCAACAGCATGAAAAGAATCGTTAGGAACAGCTATATTTATCCCCACCCGATTCGACGCCGCAATCACTTTTAAGACAGAAGTGTCGACAGCAAGGTCTGTGCAGGTTATCGCCCCCGAACCAATAGTACCAGTTGAATTGAAATCACCAGTCCCTAATTCTATATCAACGTCTGAGCCGGTTATATTCCCTACTCCGGTATAATTTCCGCCCGCTATAGAAGTCGTCCCGTCCGTCAGAGACGTTCCCTCTACGGCACTTGTACTTGTTATCGCCCCTGAATCAATAGTCCCCTCAAATGTAGCATTTTGAAGTGCGTCGAGAGTTAAGGCTAATGTCGCTGCGCCCTCGCCATCTCTGGTAGTTGAGAAAATCAACTTAGTCGGCATATCAGCAGCACCAGTTGCACCAGTGCATATAGCATCTATTTTGGCACCAGAAAGGTACTGAGAACCCTGCCATCCATAAAATATAATAGAACCTAAATAATCATCAGCGGCAATATCAGCCGTAGAAGGTTTTCTTCGCAAGTGCATAGTTGACCGCGTAGTATCGTTATCGTGAGTTGTGGAAACATATAAATGTCCTGCCAGAAAAATAGTTCCTACATTTGAGAAGTTCTGACCGTCAAAGTTCTGTGCGGATTCCCAAGTTAAATCATTCGTAACAGTCGCCGAAGTTATCGACGAACTCCACACACCGGTCGATATCGTCCCTAATTCTGTTATGAACGTTGTCGCCTGCCAATCCGGTAATCCGCCTGATACTCTCAGAACGTCATCCGCTGACCCTATAGCCAAATCGTCCCATTTAGGCGTTGCGTTACCGAAAATTATATCCCCCGTATCTAAATCTGATGACGATGCATCATCGTGGGTTACTGATAATATCGAGTGTATTCCAGCCACCGCGTTAATATCAACGAAACTAAACACGCCGAATCCGTTAGTAGCTATTATCTGCCCGCTATCTCCGTCTGCTACAGGCCAAGTATAATCTACACTTTCAGACATCGAACCAGACGCGGCAATGGAGAATGTCTGGGAATTGTTTTCAAAAATTAACTGCTCACCATCACCGGATACTGTAATGTCGGCTCGACATATTGCAGAAAAAAGCAAGATTAAAAATAATAGTTTTTTCACGGGGAAGACTTCAACCTTTCTGTATAAGTACCTGCTATATAATGTTGGCAAACCCAATCTGTGCCGGATAATCCAATTCGCGCACTTCCAGTTACATTTTTGCCGCCGAAGTAAGTCCAGCCGTCATCGTTTATTCTATCCAAAATCCAGTTCATTCTTTCAGTGATTTTGGTGTAAACATCTTCTTCTATAAATTTTATTAGCTTACTGATATAGTCCTCAAGGTCGCTAAAATCGTTCTCTTTAAGATTGCCTCTTTGGTATTTGATAAACCGCTTTGTCTGTGCTAATTTATCCATCGAGTCTTCCTGCACGTGCAAAATAAGGCCAAAAAGCGTGTATTCTTGGCCTGTTATCTTTCTCTGTATGAGATATTTCAAGCCGGTGAAAATCACCTATTTCGCCATCACAAAATATCCATACCCAGAATTTATCACCAGAACCATCGCAGGAAATAATCTTTGTCTTATAAGCCGTAGACGAAGTATCCTTATAAACAGAAACTAAAAATGAAGCGTCTTCGTCATTATCAACAAAGAACCCTATTTTCTCGCAAGCAACCTCACGCCCTTCTTCAACAAATGGATTCCATCGACCACCTAACGCATTAAACGCAATAGACGAACCGTCATCATCGCCACCATCATTAAGCTGGTACACTTTACCATTATGACCACCCATTAAAGTTGTTCTGTAACCCGAAGTAAGAGTTTTTGCATCCCACGAATATTCTATATCTTCCCATGCATCCTCAACTTGCCACGTTCTTTCAGTATCGAGTCTCGAAACACCGAAACTGTGAACAGGCAAACTATAGGTAGCAAAAGAATTGTCCTCGTAATTTATAATAACAACGCTGTCCGGATAGTAATTGCCATCTGCATTAGCAAGGGCGTCCGATGAGGCATAGGAAAGATAAACCTGCCTTTCTTCTCTCAGATTAAACGCATAAGAATATTCGACCGAAGATTGAAGCCAGGTAAGAGTGAAATCGGGAATCTTTTTATCAATCGGATAAACTTCACGACCGTCAGTGCCGATTATTTTCGTTGAACTGACCGTAATTACTTCATCACTGAATCTGATTGTCGAGTGCGTTGCAAAGGAACCTTCCTGTGAATCCATTCTGTCCCACCTGAAAGGCGCAGCGGCATCACCGGTATAAATGAATTTCCACGTGGAATTTTCAAAGAAAACAATTAAATCGTCACCTAAAAAACCAGCAGACACGATACCTTCACTGGTATCAGCGTCTAAAAAATTAGTTAAAACCCAGGTATCAGGGTCAGCTACATCGCTCCATCTTGCCCGTTGCCTCCGCCTGCTGTCTGTACTTTCGGTAGTGTCGAAAATAACTAATCGACCTTTAATAATAAATATCATTTTGCATCTGGTAACATTATTTTCGTCCCCGCCCTCATTAGTAAGGTCTATGTAAAAAGGCGATAAATGAGTACCATCATATTTTTGAAGTGCATTGTTATCGTTGGTTATATAAGCTATCTCGTTCCAGTTTGTTACCCAAAAAAACTTGGTACTATCGCCGGTAAATTCTTCGTCAGAAGATGCACCTGCAATATAACCAACAACGTTAGTGCCATCGGTTATATTTTCAGCTTCAAACGCACCACTCAAACTGCCTCTGGTAAGTATTATTGTCCCAACCGCCGTATTTGCAGCCCAACTACCCTGGTCAACTATTATCGCAGCAACAGTCGCAGTTGCGCCACCAGTAGCACCGGTAAGCGTATCACCTACAAGTAATTCGTGAACTTGAACCGTAGTATCGCCTGCGTCTTTGTAACTGAAATGAACCTTATTCTCAGTCAGGTCGGAAAAGGGTTCTTCGTTTACCGTACCGATAGTATTACTTGCGTCCCACGTAGCGGTAAATGTGAAGTTGTCAGCGTCAGTTCTGGTTATGTGATATGTCCCGTCAAGAGTAACACTATCAGACAAAGTTGCTATATCGTTAGTTTCAAGTCCGTGTGCTGTTGACGTAGCACTAACTGTCCCACCTCCGCCGTCTGTTAATGTTACTGTTAAATTTGTAATGTAGTTTGGTATGTACTTATTGATTCTGGCCTTGTCCATTACAAGAAGCGTTTCTTCGCCGCCGGAAGATACGTAATTATAAACACCCATAACAGGGTCAGTCTTTTTTGTTACCACTTTCGTATCTGTGTCACGATGTAGAATCTGCCCGAAAAACGAATAGCCTTCCCGCTTTTCGAGGACACCACGTCTCAAATGACAGTTACGTAATGTCTCGAAACCGTCTTTGGGACTAAGCCACGGCTCGACAGCCGAAATTTTACCTTGCCGCAAGTCATATATTGGATATGCTTTATAAGCCATTAGTAATACTCGATAACCTGCCATTCAATGATTACGTTGTCTGTAGTAGTTGCTCTTGTGAATGTTACTGTAGTATCGTTCGTTATAGCCCCTCGAACCCAGTGAATCGATGGATTTACCGTACCACTGTTGGAATGTGAAAAGGTGAACACCAAAACTGATTTGTCTTTATCCCAGGCACCACTACCTGTAGCCGATGCCGCACCTGTCATCGTAGCGTTGCCGTGGTGTACTGTTTTTACAACTGCTCCAAATGCCATAATTTATCTCCTTTTATGTTTGTTCGTCCCAAATACCGTTCATACTCATTATTTGCCACTTAGCACCGTCCCAAGCTATAGTTATCATCGTGCCTACCGTACTTGTAGAAATATACTTAGTAGCCGTACTTGAATGCGTAAAATCTATAAACACTTCATTGCCGTTAGGTTGTATCCTTAATGCAGTTGCGTTCTGGCATATAAACGATACGAGATAATTCGCTGCTCCGGCGGGTAAGGTAAATGTTACCGTACCACTTGCACCATTATTAGTAAATATGTAATGACCATTACATTCCACCGCCGCTGAACTATCAGCACCAACAGTATAGCTGGTAGTTTTAGCAGTAAGTACCTGCGCTATAGACGCATCTACATAAGCTTTGATAGCCTGTTGAGAGGACGTCTTGGTAGCAGAGTCATCATCCATAGCGTCCTGGTCAAGCATATCAGTCGATACTGACAGAACCTTGCCGTCTATACCGGTTAATTGAACGACTGTGCCGTCACTTTCTGGTCTTATATATACTCCAGGAGCAGTTCCTACATCTTTTGTATATATCGCCATTTCATTCGCCGCAGTTGTTTGGTCACCAGACTGTTCATTAAATGTTACTTTGTCGTGCCCCGCTGCCGGTGTGCTTAAATCGTGGTCGCCATCTATGGTAGTCTCCAAAGCGGCAAAGTTTGCCAATATTTCAGGATTAGAAACTCTCAGCGTAGAAGACGCTGCCGGTTTGGTTTTATCAAAAGCCATATTTCTCCTTTCAGGTTCCTCTGCAAGTTACAACAATTTCCCAGTCATCATTACCCGCTGTCGGGTCGTCACTGGGGTCTACTCTGATAGTAAAACTGGTAATGGGTATGCCTACACGATTATTAAAAGCTACAACAGTTTCAGAGCCCTCAGAAAGAGTATTGTTCGTATCGAATTCAACGCCATTACTATCGTCAAAATCTACGTCTACATTTCCGGTTATTCCGCCGGCTGAACCAACTGCAATAAAAGCCTCTCTGAGCAATCCGTTGATACTAACCGTGTGAGACATTTCAGCAGCACCACCGCCAGCTTCGACAAGAAAGGTTACTGTAGCCTCCCACACTTTTTTTGTATAGGGTTCTATATTCCGTCTATCTAAACTACTTGTTATTGATGAACTATTTGCCATTTTTATTACTCCTTAAAAACTTCGTTCTACAACCTGGCCGAGCAGGCGCTTTATCTTATCACTTCGTACCGAATCGAATATATGTTTCGTAGTCGCTGCCAACTCGGCAATTCTCTCCTGACCGCCACGCGGCCCTAAATACAGAATCGCAGCGCCACGCGCTACCGCAGGCCCATGCTTAGGGTCGGCTAACTCATCATCGGTATCTAAAGCTGATGGCCTGTCAGAAATCGCAAGTGCTTTCAATTGGTAAATATCATTTGCTTTCGGGTGAACGAAAAGTTGCTGTCCGTACAACAAGGCAGATATAGGCGTACTTCTGTTCTCAAATCGCCCATCGGTGAACGTCACTGTCACATTGTCCGCGTCAAGAGCCGTAGTAGCCGGTGTGAACGTCCCATCGGACTTTATGACCGTAACATACCCCATGTAAGCCGAGTCGCTGTCAGAGGACGTGAGAGCCTCTAACGCAAGTCTGGGGGTAAGGTATCCAGTCGCATTATCAGCCGCCGCTGTAACGGTTATATCTCCGTCCTCGTCTATTCTGAGTGACCATGCACCAAATTTGTCTTCAGGGATTGCGTCGCCGGTCAAATCAACTTCGCTTGATGCCTTAGAATATGCAAAATCGTTAATCAGATAATCAAAATCGCTGTGTTTGACTTTCTTGGAATCACTTGACCCGATAACCAAAGTCGGGTCGGTTATGAACTGCTCGTCCTCGAACTTGTAGAAGCTATGTAATGTAGTTAAATTAGAACCTATGAACCGATAATGATGTCCGTGTAATTGATTACCAGCAAAGAAAAGTTCCCTGTCCCTATAAAAAGCTATAGGATTACCATTGATAGTAACAGGGTCATCTAATCTGTCTATGTTCTGCGCAAGTGCATAAACCCCGTCGTCAGTAGCAGATAGTGCTTGGGTGAAGAACGTATTGAACTCGTCCGCTCCGGTATCGCCTGCAAAGTAGTTTACATAATAATCATTTATGAGCGCCGCTACGCTATTGTCCGATATATCATTCGTAGACGACCTGCCTGTATCCGCTCGCCAGCGCGCTATTAACTGAGTCATATTCCAGGTTAATTCTTGTGCCGCCATAATGACCTCAAAAATAAGGGGCGGTTTTTACGCCGCCCCATTAGTTAATTCAAATCTTCAGCCATATCCATATAAGAAATTACTCGCCATTTGCTTGCACCGTCATATATTAACGTCACTACATCGCCTGATGCGGTAGTTATATCTGTTGTGCCGCCTTCAATGGTCGTAGTAGTTACATCATAAACAGCAGCGTGCAAACTTTTGATGATAATTATCGTTCCTTCGACAACTGTTCCAGTATCGACATCAAAGCCTGTATATGTAGTAGCTGCGCCTGTTTCAAAGAAACTGCCGCCGCTTACATCCGGTGTTGCATTATCTGCCAATGTAAGAGCAGGACTAAGGCAAACCAGACTGTTGAGAGTAAGTAAGCCTTTTCCAGCTGCCGCAGTTGCATTTACGGTTACACCACCCGCTGTAGCCGTCAATTCGATTGCCGCAGCGTCAGTGCCAGTTGTATTAGTGATTGTAATCAAATCACTTGAATGGCCGGTTGAATGCAGAGCTATATCACCGCTGTCGGCTGTCAAAAGAAAGCCATTAGTTCCGGTGTCAATATCAATACCGCCGTCTGTGTGTGAGGCATCTATTAGAATCGCAGCCGCACCAGTCTCACCGCCGTCAAGGTGAACAGCACCTGAAGCGGCATTTAATGTAATATCCTGACTCGAACCAGAAGTATCTAAAGCAATAGGGCCACCAGCAGCATCAATATCCACACCGCTTGTCTTGGCATCCATATTGATACCGCCAGCAGAACCTGAAGCTACTATTTTAATAGCGTCAGCACCGGATATTCCACCTTCGATATAGACTGAACCAAGCGCGCTATCGACTCGGAAATCCTTGCCGGCAGCCGCCAAATCAATAGTGAAATGCTCTAAAGTAACGTCAATGTCAATACCACCTGCTGCGTCTATGTTAATTCCATCCGCCGTTTCGTCGCCGGAATCAATTAGAATCTGACCCGCCGTATCAGAAGTTGTCACGGTAATCGAAGGAGAAGCATCGTGAGTGGAAGAAATGACTATAGGGCCGTCAGCGTTTGTAATATCGATAGCATCACCATCAGAGGCAGAGCATGTAATATCAATACCGCCAAGTGTGGAAATCAAAGAAATGGAATCCGTCGCGTTCTCAGTAGAAGTAAGAGCAATTGGGCCGGTAGCATCGACGTCAACACCAACCGTACCTGCGTCAACGTCTACACCACTGGCAGTGCCGGTAGCGGCAAGCCAAATCGCCTGTGCGTCTTCTTCGCCAGCATCAAGATAAATAGAACCACCTGCTACATCTACGTCAAGATTAGAAGCGGCGGTACTAATATCAATTGCTACATCAAGGGCTGAGTCTATATCAACGCCACCGGTTGAATCTATGTTTATAGCATCAGTAACAACTTCAGTAGCTATAAGGTTTACCGAGCCGCCTTGATTATCCAAAGTGATGTCTTCACCGCTTGCACCTGTAGTCGTAATGTCAATATCAGCTAACGATGTAATATCAATACCACCCGCCGAACCGGTTGCTACGATTGTAACTGCATCGGCAGCAGCTTGACCACCGTCAATAATCACCTTACCTAACGCAGCGTCTATATCAATAATAGAAGATGCGGCAGAGGCCGCTATGTCAAAGTGGTCAACGGAAGTCATTGATGCCGTATCCGCAGCCGTCATAATATACTTGCCAAGTGTGGAACCGCCGATAGTCAATGTGTAACCACCGGCTGTAGTAACGTCTGTGATGTCAACAGCAGCAGTACGAGTAATATCGCTGGCAGAAACCAACGAAATATCAGCAACGGACGAAATTAGACTTAACGCATCATCGCCTGTACCAGTCGATTGCAGAATAAGACTTGCATTCTGACCACTGGTAGTTTGCTGAATAGTTAAATCGTCAGCAGTACCAGTACCGGCTAAGGTAATATAACCTTTCTCGCCAACGTCAAAAGCAATGTTCCTAAAACCGCCATGGTCGTCCAGTAAATCCCAGTCAACTGTTACTACATCCGTATCCGAAGTCCATTTAAGCACATCGGAAGAAGCCCACGAAATTGCTGTGTCCTCCGTACCATCACTAAACGTTATCTCGCCATTATCGGCGTTGTCGATAGTTTCACTGTTCTCAAGTACGAAACTTACAAAAGTACCCACACCAGTCGCGGCTACCGACCACGTTACCGACGAACCAGTAATATCCGCACCAGAACCACTTGTGGTAATCTCAATAGTCGGGTCTGTACCTGCATTACTAATGGAAAAAGCCGGATAAGCTCCAGTTTCACCGTGTACTATTGCAAATGCGGCAGTATTCGCCGAATCTGTCGTCGTAAACGTTACAGCACCGGCATCAACTCCGATAGCTTGCCCGATAGTATATGCCGCATCGAGACTCGAAGCACCTGCCACGTCAATATCAACCCAAGCGGATGATGTCCTTAATTGAAGCGTATCGCTTGAATCTTTGTAGTAGACCATTCCCTCTGTAGCAACTGCTGAGGATGGTTCCGTGCCGGGTACAAAGGTATAAGTGTTTGCTGTCTGGTTAGAAAACCTGTCCCGTAATAATCTAACAAGATTCTCAGGGTTCGAGCAGTTATCATAATTGATTTGCCACGGTACAGCATTCGCTATACCGGCAAACAAACATACAACCGCTACTAAAAGTACAAGCAGTTTCATTGTAATAAATCCTTTCTTTTTTGCATTAGCAACGACCTTTTTAGCATCAGCTAAAGCCTTAGCTTTCTCGACAGCAGTAGCTTTTTCTGCTTTCTCAGTTGCTTTAGCTTGAGCAATGACCGCTTCGGCATCGGCAAGTTTCTTTGCTTTAACTGCGGCTTCCGCTTCTGCCTCTGCCTTCTTTTCGGCCTTAATCCTTGCCTTTGCCTCGGCCTTTGCTATTTCTTTAATACACGCTTCTTTTGTCGGGGCGATAACAAAATTGATTTCATCAATCTCGCCGAAAGCCGTTTCGAAAAGTTTGCGCACATCTTCAAATGAGCTGCACTCGCTCGTGGTTACTGTTCTCATAATTTGCTCCTTATGAAATTATGTTAAACTAATTGTTCTTCTTTCTTTAACTCATCAAGGATTTTCATATTAGTAACTAATCCGAATGGAGCGTCCTGTGGAGCTTCGCCAAGATACTCAAACGAAAACCGAGGTTTGGAACCTGTCCTTTTACACTCTTCGCCCATCTGACCTTCGACCGGAGGGCCTGCTATCTGCACTCGTTTGTAAACGGGCACTACAGCAAACTTCCTGAAAAGTCTTATATGGGCTTCACTAAGAACGTGAATCTGGTCGGGAATAAGATGTATCGTGTACTTACCGCCTGGATTGACCGTGTGCGCTGCGTCATCCTGTTCACGGTTCGTAAATATATAATATCCCCGCTTACTCGCTTCGATAGCGAGTGTTTCAGGTGAAGGTTTGACCTCTTTTTTCTCGATGCCGAGTTTGGCCCTTGCCCTTGCAAGTTCTAATTCAGTCGGTTTTTCAGACAGGTCAATTACAATTCCAAGTGTTTCCGATTCCGTAATAATAGATGCCTTATCAATTTGAATCTGACGCGCAACTCTGAATTTCTCACGCGCATCTTCTTCGTATTTCAACCTTGCATCTATTTTCTCGGCTTCTTCGACAGTAAGACCTGTCGCCGACTTCTCGGATTCCTTGACTGGTTCGACTACCACCTTTTCTGTTCCGTCAAGTTTCGCTTGAGCAATTAAAGTCTCAAGTTCATCTGCTTTGTGCTGACCTGTTATACCGAGTTCCTTAGCTTCTTTTTGAAGCCTTCTGAATCGCTCCATTCCAGTTTCTTCAACTTTATTTTCCATTTCAAAAATCCTTTCTAAGTTTTAATGTTAAGCATTGGGGTCAATGCCGTTCGTCCAGCCGTCAACGTCGCCGTGGTCTACATCCCAATTAGACTGCAAAGCCAGATAATAATACTCGTGTGTATTGCTCTGGATGTCGTCCTGAATCACAACGCCTTCATAACCACCACGTTGCATACTTACATCGACGCGTTTCCATACTATCGAGCCGTCAGTTACATTTGCACCGATTGCAACATTATTCCAATCAGGCTCCGTAGAACCCGTATTGCCACCAACAGTTATGGCTTCAAAAATAGCCTGACGGTCAGCAGTAGAACCTACTGTCGGATTGACATAAGTACCTGGTGCGGTTGCAGAACGGGCAGTGATTGTCAAAGTAGTTCCGTCCCTCGTATCAATCGTTGAACCGCTCGCCGCCCATATTCCTATTTGTGGTCTCTGGGAACTTGCTTTATAAGCCGTGATACCTGCGGCGTCAGCGTGCAAAGTCGTATAACCTATCGTAGCAAACCCATACGCCCAGCCTTCTTTACTTTGCGCAGCTTCGTGTTGTTCCATCTGCCTGAACCATTCGTGCGTACAAACTGCGACATTACTAACAGTATGGTCTATGTCTGACATGCGAAAATAGTCCGGTATGAAACCGATAGGTAGATTAACAATTCCACCGTCACCTAAAAAATGTCCTGTTTTAATCTTGTTCATAATTTGTTTCCTTAATTTGCGAAAATAGTTTCGTCTTTTAATTCATAAGTCTTTTATTACACAGTAGTTAGGAGTACGTGACCAAAGTTGTCATTCAGTACCTCTGCTGCAAAATTCTGCAACCAACCTAAAGTGGTAAATCTCTGTAACGGTGAACCAGTCATGTTCTTCGGTGTGAAGATAAGCGGCGCATCTGCCGAATTGCCTTTTATCTTAACAGTACCGTAAAACTCCTGACCAAAAATAAGGTTCTCATATCCGGTCGTCGAGGTCGCGCGGGTTGCATTGGTAGTCAAGAGCCAGCGGATGTCGTCAGTAGAACCAAACTCGTCCGGCATTATCTCGCCAGGCTTGGCGTAATTCGCCACGTGCTTAAAACCACTGACATTCGAGAGCCGTGTTCTCTGACCAACGTGACAGATACCGATAAACGCCGCTCTGATAGGTGATGTACCTTGATTCGGGCCTGCGTTGACCTGACCTTTTATCATTCGCGTATTCTGACTAAGTAGATTAGTAACGATAGTGTCGAGGTCGGTCTTATTGATAAAAGTCCCTGTCGGAGAACCGTTAGCGGCTGTCGTTTGTGATGCCGTTCCGCTTGCGACATCTCTGGTCAGGGTGTCAATAGTCAATCTCATATTATCAAGCAGGATATTGGACATCTGACTTTCGTCATCGGTAAGACCTGTAAAGGTCATCCACGAACTCGTTACGATGTAAGCACCATACTCTTTCATCTTGACCTGAATATCGGTCTTTGATAACAGGATAGGCGCAGGGTCTACGCCCTCGGTTAGCGGGGCTGTCTGAGCGAGCGGATTTCCCCATCTACGCCATTTATTAGTATCTCCGGCGTGTTGAGGCATCGAGTCTTTCTTTCCGAACCTCACATATATAAAGGCATCAATAACCCTGAGTAACACCTTAGACTGATAAAAGATGTCAATAGGGTGATTTGTCCTCGTAGTTGTGTGCATTAAATTATTTGTTGGCATAACTTATTCCTTTCATACAGTTTCGCCACTCTCAAGTTTCCTTTCGATGTCTGCGCATTGCTCTCTGGACATTAGATTCTGCTGAACGTCACCACCAGCACCACCACCGGCGGCGGAACCGCCCAATGGTTGTGTTTCGGTATCGATGCCCTGCCGATTCAAATGCTCTTTATTCACGGCTTGAGTTTTCTCGAATTCAGAGAGTTTACGAGCATCTATTACAGCATCGTAAATCGCTTCGAGTGTAGCGTTTGCTAAATATGGTTTCTTGGCCACTAACGCCAAAACTTCTGCGTTTGGCGCTATTATCTGGCCAGTCGCAGGGTTTACGCTCCCTACGACCTGATTGATGTCAGGATGATTTATGACAAATTGCTGGACGCCCATTACCGCTTGCTGTTGCTGCATATTAGCACGGTCGATTTCGTCTTTTCGAGCCATTACCTTTGGTATTACTTCGCCGTACATTTCTTCGGCGGTAACACCACAGTCCACAAGAGCCTGTTCCATCGAACTTTTAGGCTGTTGCGTTGTATTGGCCTGAATCAATCTCTGCTGTTCAAGTATCTCTATCTGCCGTTGCGCGTGTGCTGCCTGCTCCTCAGCCGTTTTCCTTGCTTCTTCGGCTTCTTTTGTAGCGTCCGTAGCCTCTTTAAGCCTTGAATACGGAATGGGCTTATTTGGGTCTGTACCGTCAGTTAAAGTACCATCCTGATTTTGAGCATCGGCGGTTTGCTCTTTTACGCCTTGGTCATTGGCGACTTGACCATCTTTTACGCCTTGCTCAGTGACGACCTGAGTATTGTTTACGTCTTTTTCCATTGTTCTATTCCTTTAGTTAAGGTAAAAGAAAAACGCCCGCAAACAGGCAACACACCTGTCATACGAGCGTCTATTTTTTAGATAAGCTCTAAATACTTATTTAATTTTTAAAGTTACTTTAAAATTTTGCCTCTAACACCTTAATCCTTGCCTTCAGATTATTAGGGTCGTTCACATCCGAAGGGTGCATCTTGCTTATCATATTAGCTATTGAAATCTCGTTCCTTCTGGAAACAAGTGTATTAAAGACAACCTGAGTCTCTATCGTATCACCATAAGCGTCTTTCCAGTCCTGCGGAGCAGGAGTAAGGTGCTGGTTAAGCAGTTTAATCTCAGGATTTTGTGTTCTCTGGTTCTCGTTACAGCCCGTTACCAACAAAGCCAGTATTACCAGAATCAACATTACTAAGTAAAATTCAATCTTTTTCATAATCACTGTCCTTTCTTAAAGGTTACTTAATTATATTTTCAACAACATTAACATTCATTTTTTTCATATTCGGCGTAATATTGAACCTTACAGAGCCGTGAAAATCAGGAAACATTTCCTTTAACTTCGCATCCATCTTTTTCAATACTTCATCTTGTTCAGGCGTTGTTAGCATTTTTTCCTCACACTGATAACTCTGTCTTTGTTCACTGTCCACGTCAATTCTGTCCAATGACATTTGTACTTCTCACAAGCTATCGTCATCGTCGTAAGCAATCGGCCTTTTATGTCGTCAGGCATATTCTTAGTGAATTTCTCATCAAGTTTAATATCAGGGTCTATTTCGACCTGAAGTACGTTATCCATTACACTTTCCTTGCTTTTGAAATTGCTTTTTCTCGACGAGCAAGTTCCTTTTGAGCCTTCGCTTTGAGTTTCGTATCAGCGTTAATTTCCTGAAATCGCATAAGTGTATCGGCTGCACTCTCTACTCTCCAGCGTTCATCAGATTTTGTCGCTGGAACAGCAATATTTGATTTACTTTTTGCTTTTGCTTTCTTTGGTTTCTTTTTAGCCATTAGCTTATTCCCTTTATTCTGCGATACGTTGCTAAATTTTCTTTTGCAGTACGCTTCTTCTCTTCTTCTACTTTGTCCTCGGCAGTTTTACTGCGAATATTAACTATGCCTGCATTATTAACGGTAAACTTCAAATCTTCTACGTCGCAATGATTTTCAAGTGCAGCTTTCTTCATCATATCCGAGACTTCCTGTTTAAAATCTTCGCAGAGTTGCTCTTTCGCCGTTCTAAAGATTCTTTTCCTTCTTGGCTTTATAATTGCTACCATTATTTTTTCTTTCCGCCCTTTTTACGTATGGGTTTTCGTTTACCTTGACACGGCATTATTTTAATCTCCTAATTTTACTAATACAACTTTTTGGTATCGTCCAAGTATCAGACCTTTCGTCATCAGTATCAGCAATGACTGGACTAAGACGAATACTTCTTTTTGTTGTTTTATAAAAATATCCAACTGTTCGACATTTCTCAACATCATTATCTTTATTTAATACATTATTAGAGCGCCAACCGTGGTGACAACTTGAATCTTCCCATTTGATTTCAAGGATTTCATTTTTTCGGTAATTAACTACTCGCATTCTGTGTCCCTTGTAATTGCTTCTGTTTTTCCTCTGCAATCTGTAACCGTACTTGTTCTTTTATTAAAGCTATCAACGGCTCGGCCTGTAACTTCTGTGCCTGAGCTAAGGTCTTCATTCTATTAAGCGGTATCTCACTGCGTTTCTCGGCTGCGCTGGCAATATCTTCCTGTGCCTGTGCTATCTGGGCCATTGTCAAGCCCTGTGTAAGCTGGTTAGTGGTAAACTGCTGTTTTTGTGCGAACTGCTGTAATTGTTTCTTTTGCTGTTGCGCTGCTTGAATAGCTTTCAGCATCACATTTGAGAACTGCATTGGTGCTGTCTTAACTAACATCTCAGGTGTAATGATACCCGCGAACATCTCTGGGAACGTCTTTAATAAATCTTTAAGCTCTAAGTAGAACATATTTCTTTGACTGTCGGTATCGACACCCTCTACCGGATTACAGTCGAATCGAGTAAGGTTATCATCGTAAAATCCCTGTATGGGTTGTTCGTTGATTATTTCCTGAACCATTTGCGGGTCATAATTTAACTGGACTATCTGAACTTGCTTGCGCCCGAAATCCCGCTTGGAGGCTAAAAGCGACTGGAACATCCATGCCTGAGCAGTTAAGGCTTTGCCGGTACGGTATTCATGCAAGACGCCGGAAATCTCAACGTCTTTATCGTCTGTGCCGAATATTTCCTGATTCAAACCCCCACTTTCGGTCTGAGCTTTGTCAATCAACTGTATCATCTGAAATATAGATGCAGGAACTTCAGAAGATTTCATCTGTCGGAATATGTTTTCGAGTGCTATGTTATCATCAGCCTGGTCGTTTACGTGAAGCACAATACCCTGTCCTGATTTATAAGCATCTTCGGGATTGACTAAAAATTTGTCACGCACCATTCTTAAACCCTGAACCTGACTCTCAATAATATCCATCGCCTGATTGACCTGGCGGTTCTGCATTCTTTGAGGGTCCCGAAGTCCTCTAACAAAACTCTGCAACTTCAATTCTGTTCGCGGGCATTCGGGACAAAACTGGCCGTGTACCCACGTATAATTATAGTCCCTTATCTTTAAAGGATTATCGCCTTCCCATACAAGTTCGTCATCGACAATTATCTTCAGTTCTATCTTGTCTTTAATATCACGGAACTTCACTAATAAAGGTATACCATTAGGCGCACGGAAATTCTCAATGAACTGGTTTGCTAATTTCTTATCACCGCCGGCGTTCTCCTGTGCGAAACGCTCGAAGGTCATTTTCTGGCCGGTGAGTCTGTGTTGAACTACACTAACCTCTTCGGTCGCGCGATGCCACCACTGCTCAAACATCCTCTTTTTGGCCTTATTCATCATCGCAGGCGTACCTTGGAACGGCCATCGACTTGTATGAGTCAGAGGATTGATTCCTTCTATCACATCAGCGCGTGTAGGAACTAACATTTTTGCTTTATCTGTAGAAATCCACTGACCGGTAAGAATATCGCTGCAATCACTTAAATCATCCTTAGTCAGTCCGTGGTCGAGTAAAAACTGGTTCCAGCCTAACCGCCCGAACTGTATGAGTCCGTTGCGGTCGCGCCACTGCTCAATTAAGTTAGAACCCTGTACTAATGTTCCCCACTTAAAAGCGTCACTCAACATAGTATACCCACCGTGCATACTCATTAAACTCATAGTAACACCCGTATGTTGGTTACACGCCTGGTCTTCCTGTGCATCAAAACCTCCCTGTGGGCCTATTTTCAAGATGTGCCGGTTCCGTATCTCGTAACCATGTAAGAGGTTGACTTGCCTGCCGATTTTATCGATAGTGTGAAGTATCCGACCTTGTCTGTCGGCGCGTTCCATTTCATCGTGCGTATGCTGGGCTTTTAGGTAGTAGTCAAGGTCAAGGCACGCCTGTTCGTTGAACCTGCGCCATGCAGTGTCGTTTATCTCGTAAACGTCGTGAAATTCAGATATTGTACTTGCATCGTTAGGCATTTATTTTGTCCCATATTAACTCAAAGACACCCATTATTATTTGACCTGCTAAATATACTCCGAAAAGTAAACCAAAAACAGTTCCAATTTCAAATAAAATTCCCATTTATCCTGTCCTCGAATACTGTTTCTGAAGTTTCTTAATCGTACCAAGTGTAATACTCGTAGTAGAAGAAAGCAAGCCTGATTTGTCAGCTTGGCACATTTCTTTCAGGGACGAAGCTGGATGACTCGCCCAGTCATGGAGTGGTTTTTCTTTATAAATACGATTCTCTTCATCGTATTCCCTGCGATAATGGTCTAACGCCTCCAGACCATCTTTACATTTAACCTCGTCAAAATAAAGAGATGGAAGAGCATCGGCAGTTATGTTAATTCCTACATCTTTTTCTATACGCTTATTCACTATAACTTCATAACCCAAATCTTCCAAAGCCTTTTTGTAAGATTCACCGGAGACCTTACTCCTGGCCCTGCCATCGTGAGGTAATATCATCTTAGAGTAACTATAACCCTTAGAATCCAGAATCCTGCCATAATGGTCAATGAACTTACCTGTGTTCTCGTAGTAATCTATGATATTCCTGCGGCCCCTGACAGTCTGGCGAAACCACATTGAAGTACAGTCCAGACCTATATCAAAAGATACGTAGACTTTAACAGACGGGTCGTAAGGAATGTGGCAGATATGCTCGTTAACTCTCAACTGGTTCATAATAGCAATATAATAACAAGCGTCCAAATCGACCTCATCGTGGCAGTTCATTACAAATTGCTTGTACTTCGCGGGACTATCGACTTCCATGTGTCTTAAATCCTTTATGAAATCAGCCGGCAAATGAATCTTGTTATCAAAAGAAGTGGCCTGAACACATGAAAAATCCTCTTTCGGACTCTTTATGAACATCTTCCAGCACCAGTTGTGACCGTTAGCGTTAGCTATCGTCATTATCTGGCGTAAAGGATTCTTTCGCATCTCATGTAAATACGGCCAAATATCACCGGCACGCTCGATAATAGACCAGTAATCCTCATCAACCTCCAATTCACGCCTCAAACGACCTCTCAATAACTGGAATTGGGTATCGGTAGGAAATTCCTCAGCCTGCTCAATGTAAGCCCAACCTAAATTGACATTCTGTAAACCACTTAACTCCTTAGCGTGTCTGAACAAAGTTACACTGCCATTAGCGTAATGAGCCTCCTTAGTGCCTTGAGGGATGGTTTTGTCAGTGTAACGAGTGAAATCCTTCATTGTAGAGTCTCGTAAATCTGTGAACTTGTTCCTGACCACTAATCCTAAGTTGTTCTTGTAAAAACGGTTAAGAAAATCACCCTTCAGTAAGGCGTCCATAGTCTTGCCAGTCCCCCAACCAGCGATAAAACTTGGAAATCGGTTCAAGGCAGTGTAAAAATCCCACTGAAAAGGCTCCATTTTAAGATTTTTAGTCTTAGTTGGCATAAATACCCCAAATTATCAACGTGAGCGAGCTTAAAATACCGTAAGGTATCATAATATACCAAAAATATATCTCATCCTGTCATAAATTACCTATTTTAATATATACTCTGGTCTTCATTATCTACTCTTTTTGTCCAGAATTGAAATATAGGCTGTGATATTGGGGACGTAATAAAATCACCTCGCCGATTCTATATAGGGCATCCGCTTTATATAGCTTCGAGCCTGAGCCGAACTGAGATTCAATCATAGCTTACCTTTCGTTGCTGCCTGACGGCACATAGCCGACCATCATCGGACTGTGGCTTTGGGTCTTAACAGGTTGAGTCTTAATAGGTCTTAACGAAACAGGGTCTGACTTATGGGTCTTAACAGGTTCGGGCATTACAATCAATCCTGGTGCGTTCTCTAAACCCTGCTCTTGGCTTGATAATGCACTATCCTTGTTTTTAGCGCGATAACGACTCATATAATCCTTCATATAGCCCCGCTGATAATCTGTTTTAGCCTTACCCGTCAGCATCGACATCCTCGCTCTCGACCTGTTTAACCGGCGCAGCAGCCAAGCGTTGTCCTATTATAATCACAGTCTTCTCTCCAATAGCATTGTCCTTATCGAAGCCGTAAAGTCTGGCAATACCAGTAGTTGCGCTTACTCTTGCACCTGCCTGGTTTACTTTTGACGCAAACTGTCTGTCTTCTTCGTACATTTGTTGCACTCTTTCCACTGTTATCCCTGTCTTCGCTGCCTGAACGTTCTGAATCCTTTTTATAGCAAGTCTTACCTTATCATTATCGTATACTTTAAGGCCTGTTTTACTATTTGCATAACTCTTTGCATAACCTACACTTAGTAACGCTAATACCTTCTGAAAACCATTCGTACAGTACTCGGAAGCGATAAGTTGTGCCTTGTTTGCACCTCTTCTACAGAACTCTTTATGAGAATCATTCATTTTTAT
>SDBT01006300.1_pt1 | contig 19733 bp, 24 predicted proteins | sample 2277101 | NCBI WGS metagenome assembly SDBT01 (sample SAMN10404973, study PRJNA504765) | marine sediment metagenome | isolation source: marine sediment core GS10_PC15, 103 cmbsf | place: Arctic Ocean: Southern Knipovich Ridge | collected 2010 | reverse complement strand
GTCCGTTCCACCTGTTGGGTGACCATCGGCAATTGCCAACAATCGCCGTATTTGTTTGAGCACAAAAAGGTTACACCAACGGGTGGACTTTTTCAAGCCCCAAAATCGCTCAATTTAGGTAATAGTAGAAAAGCCTGTCCCAAACTACCTGGTTGCGATTGAAATCGAGGTAAGCGACCCCGTAGCCACCGGCGTGAACAATGTAACGAAGAACAGCGCAGTCGGCATTGTGCACACGATCGTCGCGGTGCTGCCCAAGCACGTCGCGACAACCACGGCGAGCCTCGCGAAGCGCGTCCCCCGCGACCTCCGAGATAGCTACACCGTCGTCGATGTCTTCGCACTGCTCGCAACGTTGGGGGGTCGGAAATGACAGAGGAATACCTCTCCACCCAGCAGCTTGCCGACATGCTCGGGATGCGTCCCCAGACCCTACGGGCAAAACGACTCCGTGGGTGTGGGCCGCCCTACATCCGCGTCGGAGAGGGGCTTCGCTCGAAGGTGTTGTACCGCCTCAGTGCGGTCAACGCGTGGCTAGATGCCCGTACGTTCAATTCCACGGCAGAAGAACACACAAAAGGAGAAAAACCATGAACAACAACATGTACGCCCTCTCGGTCAAACAATGGAGCCCGTTCGTCGGCTGCGAGCACGACTGCGTCTATTGCGTGCCCTCATTCCAGCGCAACATCAAACGCGCCTCGGGGAGATGCCCGCAGCTCTCTGTGATGTTGCACGCCCGCCAGCGTATCGTTGCATGAGAGTTGACAGTAGGGGCTGACAACCAACGGCGCGCCGAGGCGCGCCGTTGTGAGCACGAAGGATAAGGCAGCAGTTTCAAGCCAAACTCACGAGCGCGGAGCATCCAGCGTCTGAGGGCACCGCGTTTTTTCTGCGGCGAGAGGGGTTGTCGACCCCTGTTAGCATAGCGGCCAGGCCTTGTCAGTTCCGCGCGGTATTCCCTGCTTTCGATGTTTATCCTCTTCTGGTCATTACTCCATCAGAAGGCCCTACTATCCAGACACGAATAACGAATGGACGCTGAATGAGCAACTCGATCGCCACTGGCTACTCGGACAGTACGGGCGGCGGCGCTGGGGTCGCTGGCGTGGCTGGAAAGCGAGGAGCCGTAGGGCAGGATGAAGACCCTTCCTCTTAGGAAGTGTTGCTTGCGAGCCCCGCCAGTGCTCTACGCAGCTTCGCTCGACTATGCGTGTATGGTAGCCTTCCTCGTGGTCACATGCAGGGCTATCTGACAGGTGATCATGCCTGAAGGCTACTCTTTGGGGGAGGAGAATGCCAGAAGTACCGTTCAACATCCTGAGTCTTGCTGGTGGTGGAGTCCGGGGAGTGTTCCAAGCTGTATTCCTAAGCAAACTCGAATCGGCCCTTGGATGTCCTCTACGTGAACACTTCCATCTGGTGTCAGGCACGTCAACGGGCTCGATTCTGGGAGTTGCCATTGCGCTAGGTGTAGATCTCGAGAGAGTCGTTGACCTCTATCGGACTCAGGCGCACCGCATCTTCACCTCTAGGAGGTTTAGTGGTTTGAAGAAGGGGCCAAGATATGACGCTGAGCCGCTTCGAGCTGCCCTTGAGGGTGTCTACCAGAACCGTCAGCTTCGTGACTGCAAGACCGAGGTCCTGATAACAGCATCATGCGTCGATCGTTTTGGGCACCGTGTATTCTCGTCTTCGGGCGACTCAGGGCTTTCTGCAGTTGACGTTGTGCTCGCCAGCGCAGCTGCGCCTACGTACTTTCCGCCGGTACAGCCGGCCACGGAGAATAGACATTATCTTGATGGCGGGCTCTGGGCGAGTGCTCCCTCTTTGTTCGCAGTACTACATGCGACCAAGGAGTTGTCGATCAAAATGGAGTCAATCCGGGTCCTAGCTGTTGGCACCGGTGACTACCCACACGGTTATGGGTCAGAGTTCTTTCGAGAACTCCGTCCGTATAGCATGTCGGCCTTCCGTTCCACCCTGGACCTAATGTTCTCTACGCAGGAGCACGCCGCAGATAGCTATACCCGTGCGCTATTGCCGGAGGGTCACTACTTGAGGATTAGTCCCCAGTTGCAGAACCTGATTTCCCTAGACGATGTCGACGCAGCTCTGGAAGTGCTTCCCCCTCTGGCTGAGGTCGAGTTTCAAAACCGCGGCGACGAATCGAAGCGTCTCCTGACAGTGGTAAAGGAGGATCTAGATTCTGCTGACTCTGACGCCGAGGAGACTGGTCCTTTTCTCGATTCTGATCAAGCACGAATGGCCGGGCTCACGGCGTTTTTCCCGGCCCGTCGCTACTATTCTCTGAGAGGCTCGGCCGGCTCAATAGACGGGTATGTAGCAACGGCTCGCAAAACACTGGTAATGGTGAGCATTAACCTAATGACTGGCATTCCCTTTGACAATCTCTGCAGGACTCTGAGGGAAAAACTTGAGTCGCAGGAAAACGGGTTTCGAGCCACGATTTCATTGCTGAACCCGCAGAAGGCGGAACTGGTGTTTGCGATCTCACCAGCTCTTGGACGGACAACCGCTTACGTTAGTGGCAGTATTAATGAAACGCTCGATCTTCTTTTGAGTTTTCGGGCTGGGCTCTCAAGCGACGCCAGGAGCAGGTTTGATCTGCGGGTTCACCAGAGTATACCTTTTGGGAGCGCAATACTTATAGATCATAAAGAAGCGTATGGAAGGATCCAAATAGAAACAAAGCCCTACAAGGCAGTGTTAAACGACAGCTTCGCATTTGAGATCGCGCCCGGTGCTGAGAGCGGTTTGTTTGAGCGCGTATCTCGTGGGTACGAGGAATTGCTGAAGGACGGCCAGGGCCTAGATGAACTTGGCCATCGTCGGACGGTAGTGGAGGGTGAGAATGCCTAAGCTGAGTGCTGGAATACTCCTGTATCGGAGCCCTGAAGCAATCGAAGTGTTCTTGGTTCATATGGGAGGACCCTATTGGGCGAAAAAGGATGAGGGAGCATGGTCAATCCCGAAGGGAGAGTACAGCGAGGACGAAGATGCCCTCGATGCTGCGAAGCGAGAGTTCAAAGAGGAAACCGGTTTCGAGATCGAAGGAGTCTTCGTTCAGCTGAAAACCTTGCGCCAAAAAAGCGGGAAACGCGTCTCGGCGTGGGCAGTTGAGGGGGATCTGGACGCAAGCAAGGTTAAGAGCAATACCTTCGAGATGGAATGGCCACCGAAGTCAGGAAAAATTGCCGAGTTTCCGGAGATAGATCGAGCAGCCTGGTTTTCCATCCAAGATGCAAAGAGGAAGATTCTCAAGGGCCAGGCCGGCTTCCTGGATGAGCTGTGCGATCGTCGGGGAATAATCTTGCGATCGGAAGCTGCAGAAACAGAAGCTGGTCCTGCTGGTGGATCAGGGCAACAATCCCTGTTCTAGATCTGAGGCTGTCCCTCGCAAAAACCATAGACCGACATAGATGGCCGGTCGGCGAACGGAAACCGGGTTGGTCAAGCCATCGGCGAACCGACTCAGCAGAGTCTCGTGGCTTTCGGGATGCGCTTTCCACGGAGACCACCCGAGTTCGACAGTTGAGCGCGTAAAGTACTGATTCTATGAGGTCGCGTTTCGAAAGATGCCACTACATGGCGATTTCGAGGCGCTTCATGGTGGGGAGCGGCACCCCGGCTGCGTCAAACATCGAGCGCTGCTCGGGGGATATCGCCGAGAGGCCTTCGAGGTTCTTGCCGGTCGCCAGCCGGACGCTGTGGCGCTGGATCGAGCGAAGCCGGTAGAGCAGCTCCTCAGGGGACAATCCCAGCGGCGATCGATGCAAACGGTGACGCAACGCACGCTGGATCACCAAGGCCAAGAAGCAGATGAACGTGTGTGCCCGAATCCGATCCGGCAGCCGGTGGTGGACCGGCGCAATATCGAGCTGGTTCTTCATGATCCGGAAACCGCGCTCGATGTCGGCCAGGTCCTTGTACTGAGCAACGAGCTGCTCGGGCGTGAGATCGCGCACGTTCGAGATGAGCACCAGCTTGCCGTCCAGCTCGAGATCCCGTTTGAGCTCGTCGATATCCCAGTCCCACCAGAAGATTTCGTCGTCGGTCTCGATCTTGAGCAGTCGCGTCAGCTTGCGCTGCGCCAGCTCCTGGCCGAAGGTGATCTTCGCACCGCTGTCGCTCAGCCGGCGTCCCCGGTGCGGCACCCCCTCGTCCTGGTCGTTCAGCTTCCCTGCCAGCCGACGTGCCAGCCCGAGCGCCTTCACAACTCTCTTGGCCCGCATTCTCCGTGCGCGCCTGGCGATCTTCGGCGAGTGTGCAACGATCAGTCGCCGGCCATCGACCTCGGACTCCACCACAGCCTCGTCCTCGCCGCCCTTGGTCGCCTCCATCAGATCGCGGTGCATTTCGGGAAGTTCCTCGGTCATCTTTCGATACCGCCTTGCCGGCACCGCCAGGATGTACTCGACCCGCCGGCCCCCCGGCAGCTCGAGCGCCTCCAGCTCGGACAGGTTGTCGAGCGAGATCATCGCGCGATCCGCCACGAACACCAACCGCCGGATCGGGAACCGCTCTGCAAGCCCAGTGACTTCAACATCTTCGCACCAGACGACACCACCTTCACCGCACTCACAGATGCCGGATTCACCATTCCCGAAGCACTCCAAGCACTCCCTTCAAATGCGATGAAGGTGCGTCATTACGACCAGATCGCATTCCGCGTCCGAGCAAACAGCCTCGACAGAACCGGGCGCGCAGGCGTGTTCGATTTCTACCAGACCATCTTCCGCAACAACGACGAAGACAAAGCGATCTACCACGACGCGATGATGCCCGGACTCGACACCAAGAGCGACGGCACACCACGCTCCGAACAGAGCAAGAAACACTACTTCAAGACCTACTGGCGCACCCACCAACTGTCAGACCACCTCCCAATGTGGGTCGAACTCCGAATCGACTACACAGACGAATACCTCCAACGACGACTCGACAACGCACCCGGATAAGCCGAAACAACAACCGGTCAACACGCCTGCCAAGAAATCTTGGGCTGTCTCGCTTTCGGCCAGGCCTTCATCCCATTGGTTGCCGCTGACTACTGGCGGATCCCAACACCGAAAAGGAACTCGTCTATCTTTTTGAAGGTCGGTGGTTTGTACCCTCGTCGGTACAATGCTGAGACTTGAAAGGTACCGTCGATACTCAGATCGTAGTCGATACGCGCCTCTCCGTATCCTCGATTCCAGTTTTGTTCCAGATCGAATCGGTAAAAGTACTGGAGACCGAATCGCAACTGTTCCGATAATCGCCAAGGGTAGATAGTGAGCGCAATTCGCGGAACGATCCGGGAATACGACCCTCGCTCTTGTAGCGCAGCGAGATCCTCGTTGCCTGCGGGATCACGGATGTCTCCGAACTCAAAGTCTAGGGCTGGCTGCCAGTACACCGACGCTCGGGGGAGCTTCCCATCCCGACGAATCGCGGGCGGAGTCAGAAAACCAGCACCAGCGCCCTGTGAGGTGAAGGCGAGTTGAAGCGCCACTTCCCAGACTTCACGATTGACGTCACGATCGGTTATGAACTTCGGTGTGACACCAAGGCTCAGTGTTTCAAGGAACTGGTTGTCGTGATAATACCGGACAAAGCGCGTCGGAAGACCTGCTGTAATGGTGTTTTCGTGCGCCTCTTTCGCGCCATCAATATCCAAGTCAATACCGATCGTGGTATTGCATTCCCACTGGGCCGAGCAATCTGTCCCGCCGGACCAGAACTGGACTGAGCCGATGGCGCTGAGCTGATCCTTGTCTTCCGCCTCGTTATCGCGGCGATACGCCAAGATGGCCGGAGCTTTGAATTTGGCATTCCCTCTCGGGTTCACCGCATCAACGACGAAACGGCTAAACCCGAGTGTTGGCCATCCGAGCTTCTTCTTGATCTTCAGCTCTTTAGCGACTTCTTCTTGCCGGGAGAGCTCAAGAACATACGCGCTCGCTTGGTCAAGCGAGATCGATTCGCACCCTACACCGCACTGCGCGTTGAGCATCTGACTCGCGAAGGCGTCGGCTTCTTCATCGACTTGTTCGAGCAGCTTCTTGGTCCGCTTGGCTGTGAAGTACGCCTCTATCTCGGGAGGATGCAGTTTTCCGTCACCGTTCACGTCGTATTTTTTGAGCTCTTCCAAAATCGTGTCAGACGCGGGGGCGGGCGTTTCTTGTGCGCACAGACCAGTACACGACGCGAGTAGCAGCAGGGCGAGGCTTAGGGTGCGCATTTCTTGGTCTCCCTTCTGCGGGTCATCTCAGCCCGCACCTTCCCCACTGTTGTCAGCGTGGCACCAAGGGCTGACCATTGCGCTAGCGAGATAGGGAAGCATGGCCGCCCTGCAAATGTGCCATTGAGCTGGCGTCGCAGTGATTGGAACTGTGATGGTCGTATCCGTTCCAGCTTGTCGGTTGGGTATAGCGGATCATTGTCGTCGTAGCCGGCCCATGTACGGATTGCACGATACGTGAGTTGTGTGTCGGTGAAGACGGCGTGACTTCGCGCGCGATTTCTGAGTTGCTCGACGGTTGTGATCCACGATTCCAAAACACCCCAGTATTCTTCTGAGATTGGCAAAAATGTGTTTGTGAACTCTTGGTTGAGGTGCTGACGGAGTTCGTCCCATGCGTCTCGCAGCGTCTTGAGTTTTGCGTCCAGCGGTACGGGTTCATCGGCACCCATTCCGGCCCAGGCGCGAACTGCTTTTTTTGTGCGTGTCGTGTATTCATTTTCTGCCATGTGTACCCTCCTTTTCAGGCTGCAGGCACCCGGATCCGGGTTCCCGACTCCGTCTCGGTTTTGACCGTCAGCAATTCCCTATTATTGGGGCATGCATAGTCATTCCCACCAGCTGTCAGACCACTCATTGCTGCCGGTCGATGAGGTTGTCCCGAGGTCATGGCGGCAGCTGTTCTACCGCCTGCTTCAACTGGTGGAGTCCTTCTTCGATCGCTGCTATACGCTGCAGGAGAAGCGCTCGAGAGGACGCCATTTCTGCGAGTGAGAAAGTCGCTCGTACGGGGCGGTGGTCGCTCTGGATGTGGTCATCGGGGCAGTAGTCAGGATCTCGAAACAGGATTTCTGACGACGCTTGCCAGGTCTGGGCTGCCCCCGCTGAGAAAACGAAATCCAGCACGCTGTTGTGGCCGGAGCATTGGGTTTTGATTAGCTCCTCGGGCTGCACCCATGCGAACACCTGGTCAGAGACCATCAGGTCGAAACCCTCATCGTGATCCGAGGACCCGTCCGGCAAACTCCAATCGAAGTTGTAGTCCCCAACAGCGATCACCGGCAGTGACTGCTTCCTCGCCCATTCATTGAGCCCATCGGCCTGCTCGTGACGCTTACCCGCACGACTTCTGTACAGGTGGTTCACCATGAACCAGAACTCCTGACCGGTCGCACTCATGCGGAACCGCACGACGAGCGGCGAACGGACGCGGTCTTCCCATTCGTTTTGAGTTGGACTGCACGGCGCCAACCGCGCCTGACCGGCAGACGGGGAATCGTCGCCGAGCACTGCATACATCCATGGGCCTGGACACTTCCAGCGAAGCTCGGGACAGCCCGGGACTTGCCGCGCTCCGCCGCGGTGGGTGCCACTCCGCGCCAGCGACCGCCGCTGGCGCGGAGATGAGTTAGCGGTCTGAGTCAATTCGCCTCCTTCGAGCTGGGCTGGGCGTCTTCTGCCTCAGGCGTCCAGTTCCCAGACCACGTTCGTCAATGTATCTCTCGGATATACCTACCGAAGCACGATTTCATCACCCAAATGGGTGATGAAATTGGCGGTCGACCGCCATATCCGAAATGGCATGGCTCACCGAGAGTCCGTCTGGTTCAACAGACGATTAAGAAGTACGTGCACCCATGCGACGAACTGCCGCTCTCATAGCGACCGTGCTCTTCGGGCTGGCCAGCACACCGGCTGCCGAAGACCTGATCGTCATCGCCTTCAACGTCGAGTCCGGCGGCGCTTATCCGGACGTGATTGCCGAGGCCATCGATGACATCGCCGGCGATCGAACAACGGCGAGGCACAGAGTATCCGGCGAGCATGTTGCGCGTGCGACGCGCTCGCTCTTTTCCGTGATCACCCTCATTGAAAACCGAGTTGACATCGATCGCTTTTCGAAGATGGTGTCGTGTATCTGAACAGAACCTTATCCGCCAGCAATGAAACGAGTTTCCAGTTGTGTCAACACGGTGACGATGAAACAGGCTCGATGAGAAAACGTGCAAGTTCTCTGTTATTAATGAGAAAACGCTTGCTATATAGGGGCTGCAATTTTGCTTTCGTTATGTTACCGTGTTTTTTCGGTGCCAGGCTTTGGGAAGTTGGGAAGTTGATCCGGAAGGAGAACGAAAGTGGATGACGTGGTCCGGTTCTTCAGCGTGCTTCTCACCGATGATAAGTTTCTCGGCTTTCAAAACGACGTTGTCGAGGCAATGTACGGGGCGCTGGGCGAAGGATACGCCGCTCACGAAAACGAGGTATCGCTCGTCACAAGGCTCGTGGAGGCGACAGACGGCATGGCGCACGGCCGGATTCGTCTCTTCAGTCGCAAGATCCATGGGCCGCGGTCGTATGTCGAGTTCTTCCACCGTGATCGCCCAATCACGAAGGAGTTGGGGGATTCGGTGTACATCACCGTCGTCACTCGTGGTCGCCAACGTGTTCTGCAGCGTGTTTGCTTTGTTCAGAACAAGGTCGCCGGCAGCGGCAAAGGCGTCACCTGGAAGATAGACGAAGGTCAACTGTTCCTTCTGAAAAACTTCCCCCGCTTCTCTGGGAACCGGGGCATCTTCAAGCTGTCACGTGACGTCATCTTCAGAAACCCCGGCGGATGTTTGGGGGCGTATGGGCTCTTTGCCGGCCCAGGGGAGATGGTTTTTGCGTCCGCGCCCTTGATCGAGGCAGTAAGTCGCGGCCGAGGCTCTGTGCCGCTTCAGGACCTTGCGGGCCCCGAGCTGACGGCTCTGAACGCAGGCTCGGCAACAGGGTCACCATCCTTGCCGTGGTTTGGGGCGCTTTGGCACCCGAAGATGGGTCACCCGATGCATTGGGATATGCTCCACAAGGAGTTCTTCCGCTTTGTGCGTCACCATGGCTTTCTATCTCTTCACCCTTGGGGCGGTGTTGGTGGGCATTTTCTCGGCCACACACGGTTCGCGGCAGACATCCACGATTTTGCGAAGGCGTGGTTGCTGTGTAATCTCGGGGAGATCTCTCTGGCCTTCGGGGAGGTCGTCGATCCTGCACTGGAGGAAACGGCGGTCTCGCTCCTGATGGCGGCTGGCGCAGGTGAGCTGTTTGACGTCAACCAAGACGTCCCACCAGTCGAAACTGGTCTCGCGGTGTATGTCGCGCACTTCGATGTAGGCGAAGAGTGACGGGTCGTGTGCTTCCCAAATGAGATTGGCAGGGGCAGCAGCCCCTGATGAGTCACTACCTTTCGGTGGTTCAGATGTCCATGTTTTGGTGCCGTGTACTGCCCCAATGGGAATTGCGGGGCCTGAATTGCATTCGTGCCAGGAGGAACAACGTTGATAAAGTGAGGCCGACGTCAGCAGGGCTTTTGTCTTGCTGAGTCAGGCGTTTTGATTGAGGCGCCTGCCGCTCGTCGGAGTCATGCCACGGCTTTCGAGAAGCGCGTCCAGGAACTTGTGAGCACCGCGCGCTGATAGTCCGGTGGGAGCGTTTCGATCCTCTTGAGTCGTTTGAGTAGCCGCGCAGTCTTGGGGCTGGTTTTCTTTTCGAGAGTGTGGAGGGCCAAAACCTCATCCGGCCTCGAGGTCGAGTTGGTCGGCTCAACCGAGCCGGCGAGAAGGCGGCTGGTAAGGTTTCGTCAATACGGGCTTCGATGATGGCGGAGACCAGCTTCAGCGGTGAAGAGACTGAAACCGGGGCCACGTTGCGCTGTCCTGCCGTGACAGTCGTGGACGATGAGAACTCAGGCAGTTTTTGTGCCCGGCAGTCAACGGCACGGTTTGCAGGGCAGGAATCTGTTTGGATTTCAACCCGTGTCGAGTGTGCACGTGATTCGAAAGGCTTTGGTCTGCTCAGCGACAATTACTCGTGTGCACCGCACAAAGGTAGTTGACGCTGAACACAGGCTGTCCGGCAAGCAATGGAACTCGTTCATCTGAGACCACAATTGTGCATATTGTGGACCGTCGTTTTTGCAGACCTCTCGACACCGGTTTTGAGTTGGAGGCAATCCTCTGTCTGCCCAAGGCCCCTTGTGTTAAGGTCTTGTTCAAATGCAGCCGCGGTCGAGGAGTAACATGCATGGAGACAACATAGAGGTTTCCGTCGCTTTGGTGGCCGCGGTCGCCATCGTGGTTTCTGCTATTGTCAGTTCTCTCACGAATTTCTTGGCCGCGCGGCGTGATTCCAAGCGCAGCGACCTTAGCCTCAAGCTTGACTATTTGAATCAGAAAATTAACGCATTAAAGGCAATACGGGAGAATTTCATCGAGGCGACGACGATTGCAGCCTCGAGTGAATCTGTGGCTGAATCAGTCGCTGCAAGTATCATCTCGATGTATGAAGGGGCAAGATTGGTTCTGCCGGACATCGAGGAGTGGTGCGATGCCGACAAGTTGGCTCCGATCCAAGAAAACCTGCGTCTCATTGAATCCTCCCTCCGCTACCACAGAGCACAAGCGCAAGATGCCGAATGGCACGAAAACATGGATGATGTTGTTCCGCAACTCGAGATGATTGACTTGATGAGCGCCATAGGCTCAGCTTCGAAAGCCCTTCTTCAAGCGACAATAACGAGTACGCGGAAACAGATGGATGCGCTGGTGAGCTCCCATCCGAATTGATCGACTTCATAGGGAGTTCGAAATCACATTCGCGGCCTTTTGAAGATTTTTTCTCAGTTCGGCCTGCTGCTCGCTCCACACCTTATTAGGCGTCTTCTTGAGCCAGTTGGCGTAGTCCTCGACGAACTGGAGTCGCTCGCGCCGGTTTTTCTCTTTCCATCGTTCGAGTGCTTCGAGGTCAATATCCATGGTTTCGCCTCGCGGCGTGTTTTTTCACCAACGGTGAGGAACCCCGCGTTTATATAGGTTGCGCGTGGTTGTCCAGTGCTCTCGCTGGACATCGGGCTCTCCCCGCTTGGCTGCTTCTCCATCCTGGCGTGGAGACAGTGGCGCAACCCAGTTCAAGCCTTAAGAGGCCACCGCCCATCCCGTGACCCAGTTTGACCCGCTCAACCATAGCCGGAGGCGTTCCTCGTGGGTGAACACCTCGACCTGCGCAGCACACTCAGCAACGCGGAGATCAGCGACTACCTCCACGAGCACTTGCCGCAGCGGCTCACGTCGCGGCTCGACGTGGCCGACGGGCACGTGATGACCAAGCTCGCAACCGCCGAGCACGTCTACACCACTTTCGATGAGATGGTCGCGCTCTACGCCCTCGCCCGCGACGGGCCCTTCTCCTACGGGCCTGGTCACGAGTACAACGCCACCCCCGACGAACTCCTGAAGACCTGGTGCTGCCTCTACCTCGGCCCCTGGGAAGAGCGCGACAGTAAGAAACCCACCGCGCTGATTCCGCAGGAATTCAGCGAGGAGCTCGACCACGGCCACGTCTGGCGACGCACGAAGAAAGTGCAGAGCAAGGACGGCAGGTGGTACCACCGGAAGCTCCGCCCGGACGAGACGACTGGCGGCCGCGGGAACCCGAACGGCCACCGTGTTTCGTGCCCGAACGATGGGCAGCCATTCCATGCGGCCAAGGTCGGGTTTGCGTGGGATTACGAGCATAACCTCGGCCGCGACCTCTACCGATGCCGGCCGTGCGGCACGCTCTTCAACACGGGCGAATACGAAACGCCGCAGCACGCAGACCTCGCAGCGATGCTCTCTTCACCTGACGACATACCAGGACAGCACGACCACCTCGAAGGAGGGGCGCTGCTCTACCACGTCATCGACCGCGACGATAAGCACGTCGGCATCGAACATCTGCTGGGCGGGGTGCCGATCAGAGTCGAGAAAGCGGACGCACTCGATGCTGCCCGCTATCTCATCGACTCCATACCAGACCATCTTGACGCGCTCACGCTCCAGCACGAGCGCGAGCATGGGACGCACGTCCCGTTGGCGATGGACGAACTGGAGTGTTTCGCCGATCTCTACAACGGCGCCTACCAGCTGGCGCGCGCTCGCGAGCAATCCTGATTGGAATCGTCAATTGCGATTCCTGGCTCCTTCCGCGTTGGTTTACCGTGCCATGGGCATCACCTCCTTCCCGCCGCCCGGTTGCACGAGCGGGCATTCCGGTGAGCTGGAACTCCTCGTTGTATCCATACGCCGCAAACACGTCAGTCCACGAAGAGGAGATCCCGCAAGAGTTGATGGTCCAGCGCTGCGCGCTTCGGCAGGAGGTGTTTTCGAAGCACCCCGTCGGCGTGCTGCTTCAGCCAATTCACTTCGGCCTGAATGCTCTTTTCGTTGCGGAGAAAGCGGTGGCATATTTCGCCGCCGGTTGGTGGGTCGTAGAACGTGAGCTGGTCCGAGTTGTTCGTCAGCCGCAAGCTGACCCTTGTCATCGTGCGCATTTTATTGATCTCGATTTCGGCCTGCATTCGACCGTTCGTCCGAGCCCACACGTCGCCCTTTGGTGTGTCCCAGCCGTACCGTGGCTTCCGGTCCTCGCGTTTTGAGAAGACCCAGGTGCCGAAATCCAGCTCTTTCCTTCTGCCGCGCAATTCGAAGTAACATTCGCCGAGTCGAATCTCGTCTTCAAGGAGCGCTAAGTATCTGCTGCGTGCCTCGTCGTTCAGCCGGAACGGTCGAGGGAGCGCAAATTCGGACTCCTCGAACTGCTTCTGGTGCTGACGGAGCGTCTTCAGGTACGCGCCGACTGCCTCCGGCGTCACGCCTTTCCAAAAATATGCATGGCGCTGCATGCTCAAATTCACGTTCATTCATCACCACCTCGTCTTCATTTCCCTCTTCTCCCATGCTGCCCGGCATTGCCGGGCGATCCTCGTTCGTGCAAAGCGAACTTACCGCCATACCCAAGCACCTCCTGGCAGAGCGCGATGGCGTCTTGCCACTCGTTCATCGAACCGTCACTGCTCACCTCCATGGCATCGCCGAGATGGTGCGCAGCGATCACCAAGCACGCCTGCACGGCGAGGTCGTACGGACGATACGCTGTTTTGCAGAAGCCGAAAAAACGGCCGTGCTCGTCAGGCTTCTGCGATTCTCCTGGCTCGAACACGCGCGGCAGGTCGAAGCTCTCATAGCTGCAATCACCGTCGCACGTCCGCGTCCGAATCAGACGGCCGCCGAACCATTGCCCGCCAATGTCGCTATCGCCGCTTGGGCCGCGCTCGTATACGAGGCAGACGCCCTTCGCTCCTGTTGCAGGCCAGGTCAGCCCAAGCTTGCGGCGTTCATGGCCACACACACGGGCGCCGTTGAAACAGATTTCGTTCTTGTTCAACTCTGGCGCTCCATCCCCGCACGGCCCGGTAAGTGGGATACCGAGTTGAACCAACGTGGGCAGCACCTGCGCAAAATCTGTTTTCACTCTCTCGAACTGCGCGCGCTCGAAGCTGCGCGCTCGTCGCCAGTAGTGGGTATATCCCATGTGGTTGCCTCCAATGCCCTTGTTCGCGGGGCTCGCCCCCCAGCCCCGCGACAAGGGGGGAAAGGAAGAAGCCAAAACACCAACGAAAAACTGCATCGCTGCAAAGCCAAAGCCGCCCCGACGCCGCAAGGCGGAAGGCACCATGAACGGGGTTCGCAAAGGACCCCTCAGGTGACTTCAAGGGGCGGCGACGATTCGACTAACCTGACGAGTACTCGTAGCGAGCTTCAGGATCTGCTGGGAAACGGATCTGAATCACCAATGTTGGATCTCCAGCGCGACAAGAACGAGCTATCCTGACTATATGACCCAGCATCTTCGCCAGGATCCAAACGTTCAACGCGTCCTTATCTCATCACCCTGCGCCTTCGTAGGAGAATACGGCGCACCTTCGCTTCGAATCGACCATGCGTGGCCAGGTTCCGTCCTCCAGGCATCGAACCGGTGGGGAACGGAGACGCCGTTCACGAGAAGCTTCTTCGTCGTGTCGTTCGAAACCGAGCCACTCGAGCCCGCGGCCGATCCCCATCCACGCATACTGCCCGACTACTCACATGTCGGCGAGCGCGTCTGCGTCTGCCTGGCCGTACTCTTCGGGAAGCGTTTTGACAATCACGGTTTTCTCCAACGCAACGGCAGCCACCAAGTACCTGCAATCGACGGCCTGCAACCGATTCACTACAGAAGTCTGCCGTTCAACTCCAACGAAGCCCGGCCAGACCTTCCGTTGGAGCTCAACCTCGAACACTTCGAGCTGTTGGCAGGGCTCTTCTCTCCGGATTCTCCGCAAGACCTTTGCGACTTGTTCTTCACCGCTGGCCGGCTGTATCTCAGAGCGTTGCGAAGCTTCGACGTTGACCTGGAGTTTGCGTTCCTCGATCTCGTGAGCGCCATCGAAGTACTCTCTAGCGCATTCGAATTCACGGAGGAGGAGCTATGCGACGAGCGGCTCCAATCTGATCTCCAGGCAATAATTGACGGGCTCGACAACGGAAGCGCGCTTGCTCAGCGCTTCCGAGACCGCCTGTTTCAAGTGCGAAGACGCTTCGCGTTGACCATAATGGCGTTGCTAGACGAGTCGTTCTTCGCCGTCACCGAATCGAAAGAAGAGCATTGCGCGCTCGTCGCTGATGACATCTGGCAACGAGTCCTTGCTGCGTATGACGTTCGGAGTCGCCACGTCCACACGGGCCAGCGTTTCGGGCAGTACATCATGCCGATGAAGATGCTCAACGAAGTGCCAATCGGAAAGTATGAAATCCAGGACTATGAACTTGCGCGGAACCTGGCGCGGAGCCCAACGCTGAGCGGGTTCGAACGCATCGTGCGGTACTGTCTGCTTCGCTTTGTTCACGTGAAGGCGTTCGCCGTTCATGACGGCCTTGGCGAGAGCGCGTAGGGACTGCTCGCTACCGGGTCGGCGGAAACTTGACCCATTCTTGCCCGTTCAGGAATGTCCACCGGTCCCCTTTGTAGCCGAGTAGCGTCAGGAAAATTCGTTGCAGGAGTTCGTGAAGCACAGCGACGTGATCGCTCAAGAGTTCTCCTTCGGTCCGCGGTTTGAAGTCCCGCCCATGAAAGAGGTCGTTTCTCACGCGGATCAAATCGGCTAGCTGCTCATCAGTAATGCCCGCGATCGGGACGTCGTGGTGTTTCAAGAACGCCATGAGCGTGTTTCGCATCGTGGTTCGATTGAGCTCCTTCAGTTTGGCGCGTAGCGCCCTTGCAGTGTCATTCGTGAGTGCTCCCTCAAAATCTCCAATGCATTCGTCTACAGCCCGCTCGAGACGCGGGAGGATGTGAGCTCGGAAGAAAGCCTTTTCCATGAGGGCGCCGCTGGGCTGTTGTTTTTCGAACTTCTTGAGCATGTGGTCGAGCCCAGTCATGGCGGTGATGAAGTGTGTCTCGGTGTACGTTGGTCGCATGAGGAAGAGCGCGATTGCGGTTCCCATACCGACGTCATCTCTTAGCTCTTCTGTGTAGTTCTGTATGAGGGCGATTGCTGGTTGCAGGTGGAGGTCGCTCAGAATCGGGTGTTGCGGCTTGGTCGGTTGTGGCGCCGGGCCGCGGAAGTGGATCGTTGTTCTGTGGGCTGGGTCGTACACTTCTCGGATCGACCACTGGAGCTGGCAATCAAGCACGAGTGAGAGGACATCCAAGATGAGGCTTGTTCGCTTGTCACACGTGTCGATCCACGCTGATAGGTGGTCGTTCTGCTCATGCTCGCGCGTGAGTCTGACGATCCCGGTGATCTTGCTGTAGTCCGGCGGACGCGTCGTACCGCTTATCTCCAGCCGCCCTTCGGGGACTTTTGTTCGCAGGACATTGAATCCTTCGAGGCCGATGACGTGGTAGATCACGATTGGAACGGTAGCGGCCGCCTCGGTGGCTGGTTGGGTAACATCCATCCATGAGGTCGAGCCTTCTGGTTTAATCGATGTTCCTTCATCCTTTGACGAGCGCTCGCCAAACGTCGAGAGGTGGAAGTACTCTGTCGACACCGTGGTGCCGTCGTCGTTGCTGCCTGCGAGCGTGAATGCCGTCGCATACCGTTCCTGCTTGTGCCACTGCTTCGATAGCCATACGGAGTCGTCGGTCATCGGCATCCGCTGAAACGTGAACTCGAGCGCGCCGTGCGCATCGCACGACACGTCAAACTCGACATCAGCGCTCGCGTGCCCGTTGCTCAAGGAGCCGCGAAGTCCTTTCCGCTCCCACAATAGGTCCGACATTGTCATTCTCCTGCCGATCACCCGCTTCTGGGTGGAGTGCGAGCCCGTTCAGTGGCACGGATGATCGACCCGCCCACGCTATCAGAAGTACCATTATTAAACCTTGTGGAACCACACTTTGAAAGAGACCTGCGGCGATTGCTACGGGCTCGGAAACTGAAAGCCGCCCCGACCCCGTCACCGCGGGGGAAGGCACCCTGAACGGGTTTGACGAAGAACACCTCAGTTGCTTTCCAGGGGGACGACGAACGAAGCCCACTTGGCCTGACGAGAAGCACGATGACCTGATGCTGGCTTTGCCGCTCGCCAACTCGTTCGCTGTATGAGCAGTTGGAGGCCGTGATAATCCTCGGAATCGATGAGTCCTTCGACGTGGAGAGGGAGATCATATGCGTCAACAAAGCGTTGGGGGCGATGTTCCCCTGGGCCGTGGTAGTTTGCCCCAGGGAGACACGTCGATGAATCCATATGACTTCAAACGGTTCCTCAAACGGATGGCGGGGAAGGACCGCAACAGCATCATTGCCGAGGCAAGCGAGATCGTCGAAGGCATCCGGGATGGCGCATACGGGAGACCAGGAGCGGTGAGGGATCGGCGGCTTGGTGCTGTCGAGTTTGCCGAGAAAGTTGGAGAGTTCCTGTTTATTGTTCGGACCGAGACCCGTCCGGCTATGGCCACACCCGAGGACCTTCGGAAGTACCGGCCGGTGGCCGAACGCCTGGTCGTGCGTGGCGAGATGCGGCCAAGCGTGGTGGATCTGCTCAAGAGCGCGGATGAATGATGGCCGCATTCGCCCAGTACCCGTTCATGGTGGCCGATCGACCATTCTGCGTATGGGGTTGGGATCTCGAAAAAGAAAATCTCGACTTCATTGACTCGTTGGATCCAAAGTATTTCGAATCGCTCCGATCAACCCTCAAAACTCAGATCGACGAGGATGGCAACCAACACGCAGCTGTTGCGCTTCGAATGATGTACTCCCAGGCGCTCGAGACCTTTTTCGCTGTACTGTTCGCCGCGTTTCAAGCCCCTCATCAGCTAGCTGCCTGGCTTGTGAAATACCAACCAGGTGATGTTCGCAAACTGATTCGCCTCGTGAACAACGGATCTTCCTTTGTTTCGAACGTGTTGCTGGAGGCAGTCTCTTGGAAAGATCTTTGCCGAACGGTGCATTCGAGCGCTGCCAACCAGCAGAAAGTCCGGCCGATGGTGGAGACCGGAATTGCACCTATGTGGGAAAGGTACGCTATTGACTACCTGAATGAAGACCTAAACCGCGAGTTTAACAGCATAAAACACGGGCTTCGCGTAAGGCCTGGGGGGTTCTGTTTTCAGATCTGGGGACCGGATGCCAACAAGGACGGGCCTCCAACACTTGACCTGGGTTCCAGCGACTTCGGAACGAAGTACCCATCGCCACAAGGCCTATCCGGCACAAATTTCAACTTCCTCCTTCAGAACCAACACGTCAACTGGTCGCCCGAAAACCTATCTGTTGGCCTTGAAGGATTGGTAATGTCCATCCACAACGTCCTCAGCTTCCTCCAAGTAGAACTGGGTCACCCGGGACCCGACTTGGTGTTCAAATTGCCCGACAGCCAAGAAGACTGCATGGAGCCTTGGAAGCCGCTTCAAGCCCCTTCAACGATGGTCGAAGACCGGAGAATACCTGACGGTTGCGAAGTCTTGTCGAAGGAGGAAATTCGTGCCCGGTTTGAGCCCCGAGTCAAGGGTGGTAATTGAGTTCCTCGATCGTCCCGCCGTTTCGGCGAGCTTTGGCGGAAAAAACGACTGAGTCTGTCACAGGCTCCCGCTGGAGCTTCGAGTTTCACTTCAATAGCGGAAGTTGCCGCGCTTGAATGTCACCGTGGTCCGGTGGTGGAGCGGAATTTTTAGGCGTCTCATAACTGCTTTTTATGGAACACTTACTGACCACATCGTTGTGTTGCCGGACTCGAAGCCGTCGGCAAACAACGAACGCAAGATGCACACGTGGTCGATCCACAGCTCCTGGCCGCCGATCGCGAATGCCGATATGGTTCCGGTGACGATGAGCTGACCGCTGTTCCCCAACGGGGGCTGGACGACGATTGAAGCCCCGCCCAACGTGGTCAAATGAAGATCCGTCATGTTAGCGACATTTGCCAGAGCCCCGTTTACGCTCACGTTAACGTTGCCGCCAAGATTCGCGTACAGCAGGTCAAGCCTCACGTACGTAGCGCCGAAATCGAAATCGAGGTTAATGTTGTTGGAGTTGACATCCTGCCCGGTGCCACCGGAGATCTGGGAGTTGTCTACGTTGCACGAACCTCCAGTCGTCGATCCACTGGGAAACCAGAAAAACTCTCCGAGCTCGATGATCGCCCCGGAGTCGACAAAGAACTGGCCGTAGCTGTAGCCGTGCGGGTACGGGAGGTCCTCGAAATCGACACAATCCGACGAGATCGTGCTGTCGCACATGTCGTCGATCCACAGCTCCTGGCCGCCCACCGAAAACGAGTTCACCGTTCCCGTGATTCGAACCACCCCGAGTCCTGTCGGGGAGCTCATGACCTCGACCAGGGTTCCACCCACCATCTGGCCGTGGAGAGCTGGGAGATTGGACTCGTTCCTGAAGTCGCCGTTAATACTGAGATTGATGTTGCCTCCATACTCACCAAAGAAGAATCTCAGGTCCTCGACGGGCCTTCCGAAGTCGAACTCGAGGGTGATGTTGTTGACCTCCATGTCGGATCCAAGTCCGCCGGCGAGGTTGCTGGTATCGACCTCGGTGAATCCCGCCGACGTCCACGTGCCGCCGGACCACTGGAATGGTGCTGCCGTCACGGTTACTCCCGAGTCGGCAAACGAGTTCGATACGTTGTAGACGGTGCCCGGCGTCAAGTCCTCGAAGTCCACGCAGTCGCCCGGTGCCAGCGCACCGATCGCCACGTTGGCGGCCCCGAACACGAGGACTAAGGTCGCAATCGTGATTCCTGGATCGGGTGAGTTTGCGGAACGATTGAAGCGCATGTCAACCTCCCTGGAACGCGGGCCACCAGTAGTTTCCCGCACCCCATAAAAATTTTGTTGATCGACACTGCGTCGATCTTACCACTTTGAACCTGGCACCGATAATTCCGTGGGGTTAAATGTCAAGCCAGACGGCGTAGCATCTGAGGCCGTCGCCGACGCGGCGGATGTTGAGTTCGGGGATAGGGAGAGGGTAGCACGGGGCAAATTACGGGACTGTGTTCGACCTGCTGCGGTTGGCGATGGGCCGGGGATGGTAGGCTTCGGTCGTCGAGATTTCAAGTTTCAATCCGTGATGCCGATGTTCTCGGGATTACGCGTGATGTGAGAGGAGATACGAGATGGCCGGAACTGC
>SDBT01006299.1_pt1 | contig 19735 bp, 16 predicted proteins | sample 2277101 | NCBI WGS metagenome assembly SDBT01 (sample SAMN10404973, study PRJNA504765) | marine sediment metagenome | isolation source: marine sediment core GS10_PC15, 103 cmbsf | place: Arctic Ocean: Southern Knipovich Ridge | collected 2010 | reverse complement strand
TTTCCTGGCAGGTTCGTCGAGAGCCTTCATGGCCGGGCCGACATAAGCGGTTGTAGCCATATTCTTGCCAAGTTCGATACACAACTCGGCCACCGCCGAATGATAAGCTGCCGGCAGGAGGCTGATCGCCAGATCGGCTTCCCCGATCATTTTTTTTAGTTCGTCTTTTTTATCGACGGTCCATTGTATGGACTCGCCGTTGGGGTGACTGCCTACCAATTTCTCCGCTTTACTGACGGTGCGGCTGGCGACGCGCACGCGGAAATCATGCTTTAAAAGATATTGAACCAGGGGCCTGGCTACCAGACCCGCTCCCAGAACCAAAACCGATTTCATCTTATCTCCTCATAATTGTTACACGAACGATCTCTATAAATATCTACTTAAATCCTCGTATTTCGGTGTTAGCTCCCCCCTGTGCAGAATAGCCGCCCGGCGAAGTTCGTCCGGGAGATCCAGATTCTCAAAGGGAACATCGAAAACCGTGGTCGCTAATTGAGGGATGAAAGGAGTCAACGTCTGACCGAAAAATTCGGAGGCTTCTTTCGGCAATTCGCATGGCAGGTTATCCACCGCCATCACCACCGGCCCGAATCCCACAACCCCATCGGTGACGGTGGTATCGAGGGGATTGTAGACATATACCGGGTTGCCGGGATCGGTGACTTTAACCGTGCACTGGATTGAACCATCGATATCGCAACTGATATCGCCAATGATTCTCAGCGATTGAGCATCACAATCGGAATACGCTCGCTTGAGATAATCGAGAGTCACCAGCCGGGGGTAACGCGCGTCCCAATAGATGCAGTTCACCAGGATAGTCAGATGTGGAAGATAGCTTTCGAATCGGGAGCGGTATTTTTGAGGATTGGTGTAATAATCCTGCAATTCGAAGGTTCCGGCCGGATCGACCGGTTCTACAATGTCCTCCTCTTTGAAGATCACCTTGAATAACTTGTCCTTCACCGCCTTTGTTGATGAGGCGATCTTTTCTATATCCGAGGGCGCAACCTCTTCGTGCGGAAAAAGATCGAAGATTTCCTGAGCACCCAGTGAAACATTGCCGTATCCCGCGAACCCGCATATCAGCGGCGATATTGTGGACGGTATGCCTTCGCTCCGAATCCTGTCTGCGACATTTGCGATACGTGATCTGGCAACCTCGAGGTTCTCATATTCATGCGCCATCCCAATCTCGCTGAAAGGGGTCGGGATTCCTTCCCAGGCCAGCCTTTTCCCGAAAGCCCAGAGCGTATCAATCATCCCGGCTAATCCGGCGTGCCTTCCGAAAAATATCAGGCGACGGCCTTTATCATCGGTGATCAGTTCGTAATCGATGAGCTGGCACTTTAGTTCCATCATTCTCTTCAGCGAAGGCATGTTTTGCTCTTGCCCCTTGATGGTGTGGGAGAAGAAAATATAGGTTTTTCCGGATTCAAAGAAGTCGATAGGGATTTCTTTTACGGCAAGGATAACGGGACACGAAGACAGATCCTCGTTGATGACAGCGCCGACATCCCGGTATGCCTGGTCGGGAAAAATCCTTATAGATGAGGGCTGCAGCCAGGTTTCTATTCCATCTTTCAGGAGTCTGCCGACACCCTCAGGCGTAAGCGGGGTTCGTCTCTCCCACTCGTTTTTATCTTCCCGTCTGATCCCTATCCGCATTCGTCCCTTTCGCTTCCCCGATTTTATCGCAATCGCTAATCACGCGGCTATCTTTGATCGTCGGGGCGGAAAGTAAAAGACTCTTGCTCGTTTAGCAAGCTAATTAATAGCAAAGGAATTCTCTCCAATAATTGTGTTGGTAAGCTTTTAATTCATAGGATGATTATACTTTGCTACCATTGATGAAACTCGATGGACGATAATGGAATATAAATCATATTATCAACTTGACTGTCTATCGAAGGCTGCCCTATTATCTCTCTAGGCTTAAATTGTGATTTTAAACGCTGTCGGGAGTTTTTTTATGCGCACAAAATCTCTTAATATGATCTGTCTGATATTTTTCTACCTGTGTTTAGCATTATCTTCGCCAGCCCATTCTGTTGATTTCGGATGCTATTCCATAGTGGTCGGCAAGGATGCCTCCAGTGATGGTTATGTAATTATGGCCCATAATGAAGATGACGGCCCGCCATGCGTTGTTAATCATCATAAAGTCCCCAAAAAAGAGCATTCTCCTGATGAAAAATTCACGCTCCTAAAAGGCGGGCAAATCGATGAGATCGAAGAGACCCATTCGTATATCTGGTCGGAAATGCCGGGTTTCCTTTTTTCCGATAGTTATATTAACGAATACGGAGTCAGTGTGGCATCTAACGCCTGCCCCTCGCGGGAAGACAAAGCGGAATTGACCGACGGCGGAATCAGCTATAATCTAAGAAAACTGGTTATTCAGAGATGCAGGACTGCCCGGGACGGCGTTCTGCTGGCAGGGAAATTAGTTGAGCAATTTGGATATGATGCCTCGGGGCGAACGTTAATAATCAGCGACCCTGATGAAGGCTGGCTGTTTGCCGCCGTCAATGGCAAACGCTGGGTGGCCCAACGGGTCCCGGACAACCATGTGGCCGTTATCGCCAACACCTATAGCATCCATGAAATAAATTTAGGGGATAAGGAAAATTTCCTGGGTTCACCCGATATTATCGACTACGCTGTCTCCCGGGGGTGGTATGATCCTGAAAAAGACGGCGCCTTTGATTTCGCAGCGGTTTATGCCGATCCCGAAGCTACCGCTGACCCCACAAATATCGGTCGCCATTGGGCCGGTTTGAGACTTCTGGCTGCCGATCAGTATGGTTTCGAAGATAATTTGCCTTTCTCATTTACGCCGAAATCCAAAGTTGATGTAGCGACGATAATGACCGTACTGCGCGACCATTATGAAGGAACGGATATCTATGAGCCTGAAACACAAGATGACTGCTCGCATAATCGTAGCTTTCGGCCGATTTGTCGTCCCGATACGCGAACATCATTCATGGTCCAGTTGCGTAAGAACCTGCCGCTTGACATAGGCATAAACTACTGGATGTGCTTGGGATCGCCATGCGCTTCTGCATATATCCCCTTTTATTTTGGCATTGATTCCTTCCCCGAAGGGTATGCCGGTTTCGAAGACCCCGACGAGGAATACTATAATCATAAGATTAATACACCTTTTGCTCCCAATATCGATGAGGCCTTCTGGACGTTTGCCAATTGCCTCCAGAAAATTGACGGTGAATATCACGACCTACTTCCGGGACTGAGAGCAAGAATGAAATTAATTGAAAGTAAGGCCTTAGATGAGCAACCGGAATTTGAAAAAGAAGTCATCACCTTATATGCCGGAGACATCAAAAGCGCCAGGGAGATGTTAGCTTTACACTCCAATGATAAATACCGAGCGACAATGAAAGCCATGGAAGAGGTTTTCGGCGCCAGGTAGATAGCAACAATATCGTCAGAGATGCAGCCCTACGCTGACTTTATCTTTTCCAGATATTCGGAATCGACGTAAGATTCTACATATCCGCAGCTGGTACAAACGTAGGTTCTGCAGTTGCCGCCGGAAAAGGGATATTTTTGCCCGTCGGATTTGTAGGCGATCTTACCGGCGCTTAAAATCCAGCCGCTGTCGATTTCTGTGCATCCGCACATAGGGCATTCACGCATTGCCATTTTGTCGACCTCCTTACGGTATCTCGCAATTAATACAACCTCTTCATCAATATATACCTGTCACCTGACGAAATATTCAACTTCTTTGATGATGTTACGTGGTGTAAATCGAGGATTTCAGGTCGTCAAAAATCAAGCTATGGGTAATATGAACGAGCATGGATACCGATAGTCATAAGAGGCATGTAAGAGAATTATATCAGCATTTTCGGGGGGAATTTCTTGAATACGCAGTGTCAGCTGGAGGAGAAAACAATTGAAAGCCATCGCGGGATCGACCAGGAGCGCTTAAAGAGCGAGATCGAGGCTTTCGATGATATAGACTCCTACATGGAGCTGAAGGCGCGTCCTTATACCCGTCGTCTCAAGGCCGAGGTGGACAGGTATCTTTCATCGACAAAACTCAAGGGCGCTAGGATACTTGAACTCGGCTGCGGCATAAGCGAACATGCCCATTATTTCAATAAAGACAATACCATGATCCTGACCGATATAAACTGGTCTCTTCTTCAGAAAAATAATCCTCCCTCCCGGCTAGTGCTATGCGATGCGCAGGTTCTTAAACCTTTCGATGATGATTCAATAGATTTCATCATGTACATAGGCATCCTCCATCACCTTCAGGATCAGGCCAGGGCATTGAGGGAAGGCCGGCGAGTATTAAGACCGGGTGGCAGGATTTTCATCTGCGAACCGCATAGTAAGAGTATAAACATCATCTATTATCATCTCCGCCTGCTGACAATTAAATTATTTGGCGCAAAGGTATTAAGAAAAATGATCGGATGTGTTTCTCCCGACGAAACGCAGCTCGATGTCAAAGCGGTCGAAAGCATATTCGGCAGCGGGTATAGCCTGAGGAAGTGGACCATTTTGTCATTCCGGTTGCCGCCCCTGAGGCTTTTCAAGCGACTAAATATCGACGTCGTTCTGTCTGATATATTCGACAGGCTACCCTTGTTTCGGTCTATCGGCACCACGATACTATATGAGATTGCGTCCCTTGAAAAAGCGGATGTGAGGAAGAGAGATTTGAAAATTATCTCAGGGCATCCTCAGCTACCCGAAGTAAGAAGAAAAAGGGAAAAGGTCCTGGTGAAGGCATAGAAGCGAAGTTACAGGACGATCAACGCCACCTATCCAGATCATAGATTTCCAGCATTATCATTGAAGCGATCCCATAAACCTCTGTAAGCTTTTAGAGCGTAATCAGTTTCTCGCCAAACTCTGAATCCGCTCTACGGAACTGATTTTATGGGTGAAGAAAGAATGCTCTGGACTTGATAGATCCGATATCGTATCCTCTTAATATAAAAAGAGGAGGATATTATGAATCGCAAGAGAGTTATTTTAGCTGGCCTTTGCATCACCACGATCTTGGTGCTGGGCGTTTGCCAGTCCGGCGGTCTGGTACCGGGTGAGGGCTTTGTTGATGTTACCGGCGGGAAGGTGTGGTATAAAATTGTAGGTAGCGGGGCAAATACGCCGCTATTGGTATTGCACGGTGCTTGTGTATCAAGCACTTATTTGAAACCCCTGGAAGCACTTGCGGAAGACCGTCCGGTTGTTTTCTACGACCAGCTAACCTGCGGTAAGTCAGTCGGTCCATCCGATACAACATTATGGACTATCGAACGTTTCGTGGAGGAAATAACCTTGGTTCGTGAAGCGTTGGATCTGAAAGAAGTTCATATCTACGGTCATTCCTGGGGCACAATATTAGCGGCAGAATATATACTGACTAAACCATCCGGTGTTCGTAGTCTTGTCTTAGCTGGTCCGGTGCTCAGTCTTCCGCGCTATCTTCAAGATAAGGAAAATCTGCTAAGCACACTACCGGATTCTATATCGGAAACGATCAGACATCACGAAAATGAAGACACCCTTGATTCACCCGAATACTTACCAGCTTTAATGGTGTATTACGGGACATTTTTCGCCCGCAAGCAACCATGGTCAGATGAGTTAAATGAAACTTTCGCTCAGGTGAACCAGGCAATGTGGAATTACATGTTAGGTCCGAAATATTTTAGCTGCACCGGAATACTGTGCGATTACGATCGTACCGACCGACTAAGCGAAATTACAACACCGACTCTCTTCACAGCGGGAGAATATGACGAAGCCACGCCCGCGACTGTGGAATATTATCAAAGCCTCATCCCCGGATCAGAGATTGCGATTCTGGAAGACTGCGGCCATCTTACCATACAGGACGATCCTGAAACCGATATCCGGATCATTCGAGATTTCTTGGCGAGAGTAGAGAATGAATAAATCAAAAACAGCCCCGGCCTCACTCTCAGCCTGCAATTACAATGTGTGATGTTGACGGATATTGTTGGAAGATGATCGAATTACTTCAATAATACCATCTTCCTGGTCTCCACAAATTCACCGGCCTTGATCTTATAAAAATACATACCGGATGCCGTTTCGCTGGCATCCCATGTTATGCTGTGATCGCCTGCCGGCTGTTCTCTTTGGATCAGCGTTTCAATCTTCCGGCCCAGAATGTCGTAGATATCGATACTAACATCTGATGCCACGGCCAGATTATATTTAATACTGGTAATGGCATTAAAAGGATTGGGGTAGTTTTGTGACAGAACAAAACCAGCTGGTAGCGAAGGAGCATCATCAATTCCGGTTGGTTGATCAAAGTAAAATGCTCCCATATCCGTGATTGTGCTGTCGGGATCGTAAGGCAAATCAGGGTTGCCCGCGTCGATGCAGGGGGAATCTGACAATAAGTGATGATCTCCGTTATCGGGATCGACATATATGGGATCCAGAAATATGTTGTAATACACGTCGCAGGAATCCCCGTTGGCGTTTACCATTGAAAGAATCCCGAAATTTGCAGGTATATTTCCTGTGATATTACCGCTCACGTTGTTGAAAAAATCTGTGTAGACCACCGTAAGAGTGCCCTGATTTAAGATGCCATAACCGTCATGATTATTGGAGATGATGCTGTTCGTGATGACGGCTGTGTTGCTGCTTAGAATACTTATACCACTGCCTGAACCAGCACCCAAGGTCTCGTTTTCGTCAATGGTACAGTGGTCAACGGTGAGATTGCCGTTTGTAATCGCTATGCCTCCCCCATGATCCATAGCAAAATTATCGTAAATTGAGCAATAAGAGAGGGTGGCGCTGGCGTTGTAGATGGAAATACCGCCGCCGCCATGGCCTGTATCACGATCTATAGCAACGTTGCCATTGATTGTGCAGTTGGTTAAGGTCGCCGAGCCGTCGCTACAGGAGATGCCGCCCCCCCGGCCACTCTGCGCAGTATTATCATTGATAGTACAGTTAATGAGAGTCAGCGTAGCAAGATCGGAACGAATTCCGCCTCCTCTACCATTGCTTACATTATCGCTGATGATACAGTCAATAATCGTCAGTTCTACATGAGTATTTACCGTAATTCCGCCGAGGCCCGAATTATGGCTGATGACGCAGTCGGAAATGATCCCGCTGGCTAAACTTGACCACACAATTCCCATGTAATTATAGCTGACGTCACAATGTGAAATACTCGGATTGCTGGAATCTAATACGTGGATCCCAAACATGGCCGATTGCGATTGCATGGAGCAGTGAGAAAGCACTGGATTGGAATTCTGACACAAGATACCTGCCCATCCGACATCAATGATAGAGCAGTAGATCAGATGGCTGCTATCGGGGGCATTCTGGAACGTTATTCCGCTCCAGTTGCCGTTAGAACGCGTGAAGTGAATGGAATCAGTTTCGGCGCCTATCGCATCCAACAATCCATTGACGGTCAACCCGTAGTTTCCTTGAAAATCTACAACCACACCCGGATCGATATTCAAGACAGAATCGGCGTGAACGGTGATATTTCCCTGAACTTGATATGGTGAACCGGCCTCGGTCCAGGTGCCGGAAACATAGCCGCCTGGAATATCTGTCTGAGCTGATACAACCGACACGGATAGAATGATTATTAAGACTATAGCTTTTTTCATAACTTCCTCCGGTTAAAAATGACTCCCATGCTTAAGAGAATCGAATACTGTACTAATATAAGGTAACTGATTCCTCTAATCTGTCAATAGAAATAATAACTCTTAATCGCCTCAATATGTGAATCGATAAAATCTTTTTAGCCAGGATTGCTGAGAGTGATGAAATTACACTCTTTTTAATTCTTAACCTCATGAAATTCAATGGGGTATGATAAAAAGCGGCCCGACCCGACTCTCGGCAAACTCTTGTAAATTCTATTTTCGGGTTCAGCCGAGATATGCAATGATCGCCGGATGTCGTGGGAAAATAATACAGTAACAAAAGAAAAAGGCAGGTCGAAATGATCTGACCCCAAGCTATATATAATTCGTAAAGCAATTATGCGGAAGGTCTTGATTATAACGCATGGGAGCTTTCATTTAAGGCGAGTTGCTTTTTCCTGGCCCGTTTTCGTTTATCGATATTCAAAATTGTTTTTCTAATGCGAATTGATTTTGGAGTTACTTCAACCAGTTCATCATCTCTGATCCACTCCATTGCCTTCTCTAACGTCATCTTGCGGGGGATATCAAGCTTGACACCGATATCTTTTGTAGATGACCGATGGTTGGTCAGATTTTTTCGTTTGGTTGGATTACAGCTCATATCCATATTTCTTGAATTTTCGCCAACAATCTGACCGGTATAGATTATTTCCATTGGTTCAATAAACATGACCGACCGCTCTTGAAGCCCTTCTAAAGCATAGGCAGTGGCAGGACCCGTTTCGATACTAACGACAGACCCTTTGCTTCTTGACACAATATCACCACGCCAGGGACCGTAGCGAACAAAACGGGATGCCATAATTCCAAGACCACGTGTATCGGTTAAAAACTCCGACCTGTATCCGATCAAGCCCCGGGTAGGGATTGCAAATTCGATACGAATAGCATTTGTACCGGTGTTTTCAACTGAGGTCAACTCACCTTTTCGTTTGGCAAGTTTTTCAATGATGATTCCCTGATATTCTTCGGGAGCGTCTATAATAAGCTGTTCTATAGGTTCCAGAACTTTACCGTTTTCATCGAGATGCGTGATTACTTCCGGCCGGGAGATACAGAACTCGAGTCCTTCACGACGCATTTCTTCAATTAAGATAGCTAAATGAAGTTCTCCTCGTCCCGAAACTTTCACACCATCAGCGCGTCCGATATCTTCCATTCGAAGAGCAACATTCACACGCAGTTCTCTTTCGAGCCGTTCTTTTAACTGGCGGAGCATAATCGCTGTGCCATCCCGTCCTGAGAAGGGTCCGTTATTGACTATGAAAAACATTGAAAGAGTAGGTTCTTCGATATCAAGAGGTTTTAATGCTTTTCTGGTATCTTCATTTTTGGAAAAAGTATCGCCAATACGAATTTCGGGAGGTCCTGCTAACCAGACAATATCGCCGGCAGAAATTTCATCGGTTTCAAGCCTGGTCAGACCGCGAGTAATCCACATGTGGATACCCCTGGCTTTTGAAGAAGAATCTAACATCCAACCCTTATCTTGAGATGACGGATCTTTCAGCCTTGTGACCATGCGGGTGAATTCTTCACCTTTTTTTAAAGTACCACGGAGAACCCGTCCACAACCAATCTGACCGATATAATCATTCCAATCGAGAGAGCTGACTTGCATTAAAAAATCACCATCCTGATCAACTTGAGGAGAAGGAACCTCGTCGATGATGGTCTGAAAGAGGGCATCCATTCCTTTACGCTCTTCTTTGTCTAAATCATTGACAAACCATCCGTCAAGGCCGGAACCATAGAGTACCGGGAAATGAGCCTGTTCATCGGTGGCGCCTAATTCTAAAAAGAGGTCAAATGTTTTATCGAGGGCATAATCCGGGCGGGCGCTCGGACGGTCGACTTTGTTGATAATAACAATCGGGCGAAGTCCGAGCTTTAAGGCGCGCATAAGCACATAACGGGTCTGAGGCATCGGCCCTTCGTTGGCGTCAACTAACAGCAGAACCGAGTCAACCATAGAGAGTACCCGTTCCACTTCGCCGGAGAAATCAGCGTGACCGGGCGTATCTATAATATTTATCAGGTAATCATTCCATAATACGGTGCAGTGTTTTGAACGAATAGTAATACCGCGTTCACGCTCTAATACGTTGTTGTCCATAAGCCGTACGGCAACTTCCTGGTTTTCACGGAAAGTCTGTGTGGCTTTAAATACAGAATCTATAAGTGTCGTTTTGCCGTGATCGATATGGGCGACAATAGCGAGATTTCGGATATAAGCGATATCAGTCATTACTCAATTCACCTTTCAAGGGCAGAAATATCTGCCAGTAACTTATTTAAAAAATCCGCTGATTAAACTTTCTCCTAATAATCAGCAGAAAAATACCCGAACAGATATTTAGCTGTCCGGGAAATTATTAGAACCCTATAATTATAGGGTTTAATCTCATTTTGTCAACGAAATTTTTGCGCTGGCTGTTCCCACATTTATGCCAGGTTCAAATCGCCATCCCCTGTTGATATATTCGTGGACTTCTATGGAGACGAATAAATAACCCTGCCTTTTGGTGGGGTCAAGCTTTATGGCGGGCTTCAATTGACGACCTTGGAACTTATTTGGCATCCCTTTCGAGCGAGGAATCAGAACATCTTGATTTCCTTTTGCAGTCTCTAGCCGGATAGTCTATATTCGGACCATGAGTGGCCAAAAGTTCGATGACACTCTGCATCATGTTTTCGAAGTTTTCTTGAAAATTGCGGACGAAGAACTGGAATCGTTCCTTTTCGCCCTAGGGAGAAATCCCGGTATCTTTAAGCAATTTAAAGAGTTGGGGTTTCCCTCGTGGGTCAATATATACGATATCCCCAGAGAAGAACAGTTTAGGAGGATGTTAGGAGACCTGCCTATTCCAATAGATTTCAGGTCCTTTCAGAGCATCAAAGACACATCTAAACTCTCGGAATTTCTAGATCAATTTAAGGGTCAGGAAAGGGGAAAAGAGGATATAAGCGAAAAAGTAAACGTTGGACCATTCTCTTTTAATTTGATTCCGTTTGTTCTGGGCGTACGAGTATTTATTACGGACCTATTCTGTCGGACTTATTTCCGTCGCGAAATTAAAGATCTAATTCAGGAAGCCAGAGATGGAAGTCCCAAGGCGGCGATAAACTTAGTGAGCCTAGACAGCACTTTTATAGAAATGGAATGTATTCAGAAAATATTGCGTAATGCCGAATTCACACACGATTCTCGAATAAAATCCGATTTTGCCAAGGCGTTGAAGAAATCAGTAATCAAAGGGCGAATGCCGAAAAGGTTAAGGAATCGTTATGCACTACTATTGCTTCATTCGCTCGGATTTGCTGATAAGCCATATTCTGCTTGGGCAGATATTCTATCAGAATATAATTTCGAACATTATTCAGATGAAAGAAATGTTGCCAAGGCCGTTAAGAGATTGGGCCTTGAAAAAATTCACCCCTTAAAAAAGCTTTCCCAATAAGAGCCAGGACTTAGACAATTTTATTTCTAAAATTGTCTAAGTTATCGCAAACTTAAAACTTAGACAATTCACTATAAAAAAAGTGCCTTGCTACCCCTCTTATATTAGGGGCGTGAATGAAATTGTTTTTAAATCTGAGGCTCAAGCGCCCCAAGAAGAATCTTCAGAATATGAGCTCGATGAGATTTGTACACTATTCGAACTCCTAGACCGCTGGGAGCGCACAGATCAGGCCGCTAAAGATAGTCCAAGTCAAAAAGAATCTATAAGTCGACCGGGCGTTTTTAAAAGCCCATAAGATGAACACCTTAAATAGGGAGAAATTAAAAATGACGCAGGAGATGATGGCAGATGTCAGGCTCGTAGAAAATCTAAAACCTGTAACGGCTCTAGCAACGGTAACCTTTGATACCGTATTTGGGGAAATCACCATTTCGAGGATCAAGGTAATTCACTCTGAAGGAAAGCAGCCTTGGGTAGCGCTTCCAGATATTCGCTATAAGGATAAAGCCGGAGAATTTAAGAGCATTCAAATAATAATCCCCGGTTTTAGGCTGAAGAAGGCGATTTTCGAGGTAGTAATAAACAAATATCAGGAGCTAGGCGTTGCTTAACGCGAAGACTCCGAAAATTCCCACGTCCAAGTTGGCCACTCTTGGCGTGGGGGGCGTACGGCCGGGACCGGGGGAAAGCAGAAACAGCTTCCCCCGGCCGGTGCCCAAGTCGCTCGGGACCCGGCAGGGCGAAGTCCTGCCGGGGGAGCGACCCCAAAGTGGCGGGCCCGCAGGGCCCTCTTTTCTTGACTCTTATAAGCATAATCGCAACAAATTCTGTGGGAGTTGGAGCGTAATCGGAGAAATAAAAGAAAAAGGTAATACATACAGGCATTTCGCTAGGCTGGGCTGCAAAGCCTGGACATGCCCATCTTGCGGTCCCAAGAAAGCCAAGCGGCTTAGAAAGGCTATAGTCGTGGTAGCTAATGAAAGAAAACTGACCAGATTTCTAACCCTGACCCTGGACCCGAAAGCCTGTAGCGCGGATCAGTCTATAGATCATATAAGGGAATGCTGGCGAAAGCTCCGAATATACTTCAATCGAAGATATAAGGTATCCATAACATTCATAGCCGTATTGGAGCTACAGAAATCGGGCTATGCCCATTTGCATGTATTGGTTGACCGCTACATTCCCCAAAGATGGCTTCAGCAATCATGGCAATCATTGGGCGGGGGAAAATTTGTAAACATAAAATGGGTAGATGTCCATAGGATAGCTGCCTATTTGTCCAAATATTTTACCAAAGAAATCCTACTAGCCGATTTCAAGGCCCGTACGCGGCGCTATTCGAGCTCCAGGGATATCCATTTAATGGTCAAAGATAAGACAGAAAGCAAATGGAACCTATGCAAATTCCCCATTGAATGGATATTCTCAAAGATAGATCAAAAGCCAGTACAAATCTTTTGCGATAGCGATGGAATACTATTGGCATTTAGGGTTATGGCCGGGAATACGAGTAATGCGTCCGCCCATACATAACATAACGTAACGTAACGTTGGAGGAAACTTGACTACAGCCGAAAAATTCCAAATACCCTGCTTTCTATGCGGTAAATATGTACCCGTAAAGGATACCAAGCGCGATAAGCCCTATTTCATTTGCGATGATTGCGGGCTTCAAGTATTTGTTAGATGCAAACCAGGAATTGCCCGGTTTAAGCGGCTCTTGAGTGAGTACAGAAATAGACCGAGCGCTTTTATGGCTCAGGAACAGCGGATATACCGCTATATGCAGCTATTGAGCCGGATGTCGGAGCTCAAAGGACTATATAAAAAACTGGAAGAACCCCAATATTTAAGCGAATACTTTTTCATCGATTCCGAAAAGGAACAAGCATTGAAATCAATTAGAAAGAAAATTAAGCATTGCGAAGACCAGTTAAGTAAATATTTCAAAAGCACTTAGGAAAAGGCAAAACAATTCTTTATTGACTTTATTGGAAACGGGAATTATGTTGAACCTAATAAATTTGGCTTTAGCATGGCCAACTAAAATGGTCAGAATCAAGTGGGGTTTAACCATTTAAGCGTATGAATGGTAAACAAAGATTTATGACACATCAAACGCTATCTGTCCAAATATTAGCGTAGAGGATTAATTAACCATGAACCAGACTGCCGTTACAATTTTCAAAAACTGCGTAGAGGCTATAAGCAGAGGTGTTTTAATTGAGCGCGTAAGTAGCACAGATAAAGAATTTCACTTCCAAGACTGGTTTCAAGGCCGTCTTAGAGAAACAGACCTGAATTTCGAAGTAGGTGGCAGAAATATCTACCCTGATTTTCGATTAGTGAGAAATGCCGATGGCTATGAGCTAAAAGGTTTAGCCTACCCCGGCAGAGATGCCAGTTTCGATAGCAACAGCCAGGCTCCGACGGGATTTCACAACGGCAGGACTATTTATTATGTTTTTGGTAGATACCCTAAAGTACCGGATGGTAATAGCTATCCGGTTTTGGATTTTATAATATGTCATGGTGATTTTCTTAATGCTGACCACGAATATGTACATAAAAACAAAAGCGTAAAAGGCTTTGGCAGCTACGGTGACATTATGATTCGCGATAGAAAAATGTACGTTGTCCCCACGCCGTTTCGTCTTGCCGAGGGTTTGGCTCATCATCAAACTCTGATTCTTCCAGCAGATATAAATCCTGGAAGGGATTTTATTCGCGTTGGTGAATTATTGCGGAAGGAAGCGGCAGAATTGATAGTTGGATATTCTTTTGATTTGAAAACAAATGCTATAAATGCCCAAAAAGTGCCGAATCCAGGCGCTGGTAGAGAACATTCATTTCTTGCTTGGAGGATTGTAGGTGCGTCTACAACACCAGTAACTTTGCGGAATATCGAAATTGTTTTAGCAGGAACCACACCCAATAGCGATGAAGAAAACACGGACTAATTCACGTTTAATAGAAACCGATAAATTCGAGTTTGAATTTCTTTCCAAGTTGGCTGAGAGAGAAAGCTGGCGAAAAGAGATCCACCGCCCAATATATTATCTCCATAAATGGTGGGCAAAGAGGCTCGGGTCGGTGTTTCGAGGGATACTGCTCGGTAGTATTATTTCGTCACGTAAAAAACTATCTGGAAATTTCTATGTTAAGCACGATTTTTCGAAAATAAGAGTTTTTGATCCCTTTATGGGCTCAGGGACTACTATCGGCGAAGCACATAAATTGGGGTTATGTGCGCTAGGCCGCGACATTAATCCCGTCGCAGCTGAATTGGTCAGGATAGCTCTAGGTCCCATGGATAGGATCAAAATTGATCGGGCCTTCAAAGAATTAGAAATAAATATAGGGCAAAAACTACTTCAGTTATATCGTTCAGTTGATTCATCAGGAAACTCATGCGAAGTTCTATATTATTTCTGGGTAATGCAGGTAAATTGCCCGGTCTGCAAAAGTACCGTCGACTTATTTTCCTCATGGATTGTTGCTCGTAATGCATATCCTAAGCGCAAGCCAGAAGTACAGGTGTTATGCCCCCGGTGCGGCGATATATTTAAGAGCATTAACGGCAAAGGAGAACTTAATTGTAAGAAATGCAATTTAAAATTTAGATCAGATATTGCAAATGTTAATCGCTCAAAGGCCACATGTTCGAGCTGCAATCATATGTTCCATATTCTAAAAGCACTTGATAAGAGAACAAAGCCAAAATATAGACTTTATGGGAAACTAGTACTAACAAAAAACCAAAGAAAGGAGTATCTCAAGGCCACAAAAGAGGATTTAATTAAATTCAAAAAGTGCTCAGTTGATCTGGTTAAAGAAACTCGTAATGGATCAATTGCATACCCCAATCTAAAATTGGAAGCCGGCTATAATACAAATCAAGTAATAAACTACGGCTTCAAGAACTGGAAAGAATTTTTTAATGACCGTCAATTACTTGGCCTTGGTAGGCTTTATAATGCAATTTTAGCTATATATGATACAGATGTTCGCGACCTTTTTCTCTTGGCTTTCTCTGGAGCTCTCGAATTCAACAACATGTTTGCCTCTTACAAGGGCGAGGGTACCGGTGCGGTTAGGCATATGTTTTCTCATCATATTCTAAAACCGGAGCGAACACCCATAGAGGCGAACATATGGGGAACCCCTAAGAGTTCTGGATCTTTTTCCAATTTATTTAGGAATAGAGTTGATAGAGCCATTAAATATAGACAAAATCCAACAGAGATAAGCGCCGAAAACGGTTCTAAGGGAATTGTTTCGTCAGCTTCTTTCGTCGGTGAAGTAGAGAAGGAATGGCCCGTCGACGTTCTTGCTAAGGGCAGGAAAATATATCTCTCCTGCGGCGATTCATCTATTAGTAAATTACAACCTAAAAGCATTGACTTGATAGTCACGGATCCGCCATTTTTTGATAATGTCCATTATTCGGAATTAGCTGATTTCTTTTACTCCTGGCAAAAGCTAATGCCACGCGGCTTTATAAAAAATTTAAAGACTACCCGCTCCAAAAACGAAGTGCAGGACGCAAAACCTAAAGCCTTTGAAGATAAATTGAAGGTAGTATTCCAAGAATGTTATAGGATATTAACAGATGAGGGGCTGCTGGTTTTTACATATCATCATTCTCGATATGAAGGATGGCAATCTGTTGCTAGCTCAATAATTAATTCTGGTTTTTATGTCGTAAATACACATCCGGTTAAATCTGAGATGTCGGTTGCGGCTCCAAAATCGCAGGCAAAGGAACCCATTCAAATTGATATTATTATTGTTTGCCGTAAGAAGGGATTGAAAATTGTTGGGAAGTCGCCGAAGACGGCCCTAAAAAAGGCAATATCGAAAATTAACCGTCTTCAATCAGCCGGCTTTTCACTTTCACTAAATGACAAAAAGGCAATCTTATATGGCCAACTTTTAAGTTGCATGCAGAATTCTATTGACCCCTTGCTTATGCCGAATCTTATTAAGCAAGATGTCTTATCTGGCCAACTTTTACATGCAGAAATATCATTAAAGCAAGAATTTAAGAAATATTGATGACTAACTATTAAAAGGTGTTATGATGAATAAATCACTATTGAACAAGCATATCCAATCTTTCGTGGCCAAGCAGGAGAAAGAATCTAAAAGAAGTTTGGCAGACCTTAAGGAACGAGGCGAGTTAGTAAACTATTATTGTTCAATAACTGCAGAAAAGATTCTTCATTTAACTGAAGAAGAAATATACGAGTATTTTTCGAAGCTTTGGGCTATGCAGATTTGGGGCAATAAGCATTATGTAGTTGACAAGATCATAAAGCAGAACGGCCTACCTAATTTCAGAAAGCATTTAGCCGAATTGATATGGAGTAAAAAACCGATTGCCCAAAGATGGGATGAGTTCAGGAAGGAAATCAAGGGCGTAGGCCCGGCCATGATGAGCGAAATTCTCTGCAAGGTTCACCCGGATAAATATTTGCTCTGGAATAGGCGGGTACTTGTAGGCCTGAGATATTTAGAGGTCAAAAATCTCCCAAGGCATGATTACCAATTTACAGGTGAATTATACAAGGAACTTTGCTCTATTGGAATAGAGATAGCTGAAGCCTTAAAAAGCGCTGGGTTCAAAGATACGAGCCTTCTGGCGGTCGATTACTTCATTTGGGACGAACTCCAGGTCGAAGACAATCTTACAGCCATACATGAGCCTAAGCCCAAGACGAAGCCAGGAAAGGTATCTAAGGAAACTTTAGGCTTTATCCATAACGACATTCGGGATAAGCTTAGGGAAATAGGCGAATGGCTGGGCTTCTCAGCAGATATAGAGCAAAAAGTGGCTGAAGGCTCGAAGGTAGATGCAGTATGGGAATCTACAATAGGCAATATGGGAAGAGTTATTTACGTTTTCGAAGTTCAGACTAAGGGCAGCCTTGACAGCTTGGTAGTTAACCTTATGCAATGCCTTAGTAATCCCGCTGTACAGGGTATCGTAGCTGTTTCTGATGGGCCTCAGCTTGCGCAAATCGAGAAAAAAGTTAAAGCATTAGGGGGGCTCCAAGGCAAACTCCGTTATTGGAATTATGAAGAAGTATTAAGAGTTCACGAAAGTCTCGCTTTCGTTAATGAGAATATTAACAGACTAAAATTGGTTCCAGAGGGTTTCTAATAACCTATATTTTATACCGGGAGAAATTGATATGTCTAAACTATCAGAAGAAGATCTTTCAGAGTTGAAAAAAGCTATACTACCTAAGTTCCACGCGCTGCTCTTGGAAGCGCTTCGGCAACGGGAGCAGGACGTAATTAGATATATTGCAATCTTGGCTCCCGCTTTGGGGGGCTATATATGGCTTTTGCATAATGTTGAAAGGGATTCTGATACTTTTATTTTTGGCACTCTTGGAGTATTATCGTTGTTATTAATCGGAGCCGTTTATTCAGCTGCCTTAGGATATAATTATAGAATTATCACTTTTCAATTGGCAAAGTTTGAGTGTAAATTTGGTATAAAGGACTTTGTTCTATGTGGGTGGCCTCGGACCGTAGAGGTATTTAAAAAGCGATATGGCACTTCGTGCGCGCCGCCTACTGTAATTAATGCTTTTCGATGGTCTTTTATATTGACTATAATTGGCGTTGGATTATCAGCATCTCATGCGGCCAGCGGTTCGTGTCTGCTTTTAGTATTTAGAATTTTAGGTATGCTATTTCCGCTTTTTACTCCTTTGACATTTAGAATGTCAGCATGCCAAGCATCCGGCGGTTCGTGTCTGATTTTAGTATTTAGTATTTTAGCTACGATATTTGCTCTATTTACTCCTCTATTATACGGATATGGCAAGTTTAGAAAATTAGCCGAAGATGAACCAGAATGGTCACAGGTTACAAAAAATACAAGTGGTAATAACTCATAATGATGCAAATGTCTAAGGATAAGATAAGAGCCGTACTTTATGCTCGCGTTTCTTCTAAAGATCAAGAACGCGAAGGCTATTCAATCCCTGCACAGATTAAACTTCTTACGCAATACGCGGAGCAACACGGCTTTGAAATCGTAAGGATATTCGAGGAAACCGAAACAGCCAAAGCAACAGGGCGGCCCACGTTTGCCGAAATGTTGGCTTATCTCAAAAACCCCAAGAATAACTGTAGAGTGATCCTAGTTGAAAAGACAGATAGGCTCTATCGTAATATCAAAGATTGGGTAGTGATAGACGAGTTAGATATTGACCTTCATTTTGTCAAAGAAGGCGAAATCATATCTAAAAGCGTTCATTCTTCTAAAAAATTCCTTCATGGCATTCGCGTACTAATGGCCAAAAACTATGTCGATAATCTTTCGGAAGAAGTCAAGAAGGGCACAAGGGAGAAGGCTTCCCGGGGTTTATACCCTGGGGGGTACGTGCCCTTAGGCTATTTCCACGATAAGAATACAAAGCAAATCAGCATAGACCCTTTACGAGCTCCAATTATAAGGGAAATGTATGAGCTTTACGCGGATCGGAAGCTGTCACTTAGAGCTTTGGTGAAATGGACCAGAACCAAGGGGCTTACAATGCCCCGGAGCGGTAATACTCTGACACTGGCCCAGGTTGAGAGAATGCTGAAGAACCCCTTTTATCGAGGGCAATTCCATTGGGCAGGGCAGCTTTACCAAGGAAAGCATGAGCCCATAGTCAGCCCGGGTCTATTCGAACGTACCAGGCAGGCCTTTGAATCCAAAAACCGACCATATTTAAATAAGCGCCAATTCGCATTCAGCAATCTTATGACTTGTGCGGTTTGCGGCTGCAAGATAATTGCGGAGATTAAAAAGGGCAGATACATTTATTATCATTGTACCGGAATGCGCGGGGGCTGTAAGTTGGTTTACGTACCTGAGCCCAAGCTCGTAGATCAATTTGGGACGCTAATAGAGCCCCTGGCGCTTACCCAAGATCAAGCTGACTGGATAATGGAGAGTTTCAAGCGGAAGAACGGCACAAGGCAAAAAGAGACCGAGAATAACAGGCATCTAATCAGCATGAGACTGGGGCAGGTTAAGCGCTGGAACGAACTAGCCTACATTGATAAGCTTGATGGCAAAATCACAGAAACCCAATGGCTAAGTCTATACCGGAAATGGGAAAGCGAAACCCTAGAATTGGAAGCCCAGCAAAGGGCCTTAGAATCCACAGGAGCTCACGCTGGACTGACCGTTAACAGAATACTAGAACTGGCTCAAAAGATTCCCGCTATTTGGGTTAAGCGAAATAACGAAGAAAAAAGGCAGATCGTTGATTTATTATACTCGAACTGTCAACTCGAAGGTGCAACTTTAAGGGCTTCATACAGAAAGCCCTTCAGCTATATAGCCAAAGAGCCCAATTTCAACATTAAGCGGGGCCGAAGAGACTCGAACTCTCGACCTCCTGCGTGACAGGCAGGCGTTCTAACCAAACTGAACTACGACCCCGTAAATTATTCTATTTTAAATGATCAACTTTTCTATTTATAAATCCTTTTATCCTATCCCTATTCTTCCACTTTTTTAACTGTTTTTCTCTGGCC
>SDBT01006298.1_pt1 | contig 19736 bp, 16 predicted proteins | sample 2277101 | NCBI WGS metagenome assembly SDBT01 (sample SAMN10404973, study PRJNA504765) | marine sediment metagenome | isolation source: marine sediment core GS10_PC15, 103 cmbsf | place: Arctic Ocean: Southern Knipovich Ridge | collected 2010 | reverse complement strand
AATAAGATGAAGGCCGCAAACCCGCACTATTGCTGCTTCACGGCGCTCATACGTTCCGGACTAGAAATATTCAAATTGTTTGGATTGTGAAAATGATGCGGGTTTTATTTATGCGCGGGCGCTTACGTCAGCAGTTCAGGCAACTTTCGCTGCGTGGGTAAGATGGGACACTCTCGATGACTCAACGGTGGTTTTTGCTTTCGGTAACAACCTGGAGTCGACTGGCGTTTCTCGCGCGGGCATGACCGACGCCATTCGGTTCTGGGTGGGAGCGAATACCGTAGAAGGCGGCGCCATCGCTACGGGCGCCTGGAGCCACGTCGTTGGTGTTGTGGATCCCCAAGGCATGAGACTGTATTTGGACGGGGTCCCTATCGGTGATGATCCCAGCTACACAGACCCCATGTTTCCATCCCCTGGAACCTCATATTTTCTGGGTCGTTCGACAAATCCCGATCCACGGTATCTGAATGGTGCGCTGGATGACGTGAGGATCTACAGCAGGGCTTTAGATTCCACCGAGGTTGTGGCCCTGTACCATTCAGGTTTTTACGACCATAGGACCAGCGAAGACTGGGACGGCGACGGCGTGCTGAACGATGGCGATGGTTCTGGCGATATCGGCGACCAACCCTGTGCTGAAGGCACAACATCGAGTTGTGATGACAATGCGGTGATGTGTCCCAACCCTGGACAAAGACAAACTTCTTGTTATTGTTACATGTCTTGCGCGGACGTCGGCACCACGGTGGACGGGTTGTACACGATCGATCCGGACGGGGCAGGGGGCAACCCGGCATTCGAGGTGTATTGCGCCGACATGGCCACGGCGGAACCCAAGGAGTACCTGGAGCTGGTCGTGACCGGCGGCATGAACAACTATTCATATTACGTGTACACATCAGGCGGCACTGCTGCTACATGCAACTACGACAAGGTACGCTTCGACGACATCTTCGTCCCCAGAATAGACCGATGGGACCAGCGTTTCGCCACCTGCACCGGGAACGCTTCGTACTTCGGCTCAGCAAGATGGGGAGAAGCTTCGTCATGCATGTGCGGCGGATGCTCCAACGGCACGATGAACATCGACCTGACCGGCACACCCTTCAAGATCGACTACGCCGGTGGCGCCGGCTGGGAGACTGTGGGCTTCATTCCCGGCGGCAGCATCACCCGCGACGATGGCCCGGGTATCATCGTCGAAGCCACCGGAGGGGGGTACTGTGGCAGCACACGCCCGATCGTCCCGCCAGGGCTCATCCTCACTTTCCAGTAGAGATCGCCATTCGGGAGAGCAACGCCGGGCGCTCAGTGCACATGGTGAGCATCGACGGGATCCAAGTGCTGATCCAGGCCGGGGGGCATGAATGAACTGCGGGGTCGGGGACAGGGCGAACGGCTGCTCTAAAATTCATACGTCACGCTCAGTGGGATCGAGCCCCTGGCGGAAGACCTGTTCGGCCTGCCGGGCCATCACGGTCGCCAAGGGGGCCTGGTCGCCGGAGACGGGCCGGAGCGTGCCCAGGTGCTCCATCTCGACGGGCCGGCCGGGGGGCATGTGGAACACCGGGCTGCTCGGCGGCATGAGAAGGTCGGAACCGCGGATCAGGAGCATTTCGACGGGCGCGCCGTCGGGCGCCAGCAGGGTGGCTCGCTCGATCTCGTTCCTCAACTCGCGCATGTTGGCCGGCCAGTCGTAGACCTGCAGGTCGGCGGCCGCCGAAGGGCTGATGTCCGGGTGGGTCTTTCCGTGCTCGGCGGAGAGGACCCGCAGGAAAAGGCGGGCGAGCGGCAGGATGTTTCCGGTGAGCTGGCGCAGGGGCGGATCGCGCCTATCTTCCCTGCGCGCGCTGGCGGGATGAGCCTCGACCATGTCCCGGATCCCCTGGACTTCCATGGCCAGGACGTGATCCTCTTGAACGGCGGCGACCTGCATCGTCACGGGCCGGATCTGGTGGAGAACTGTCGCAAGTTCGCCAGACTCGTCATGGGCTGATTGCTGTGCTATAATCTCCTGTCGAGGTGGGTCGGTGGCGACGCGATTCTTGTGGGAAGATGACTTCCGAACAAGAAAGATGCGAAAAATATGAAAAAGAAGAACGTACGATGCGACTTTTGCGGAGGTTCTCTACATGCGGGCCACAGGGACATGGAGTTCGTGATCGAGGACACGAGGATTCTTTGCGAACAGATTCCTGGCGATGTGTGCGAAAGCTGTGGTGAGATCTACCTGGCCCCAAAGACAGCCAAGAAACTGGACTCCTTTCTGAAGCGTGCTCGGCGGATCAAACCTGCTCGATATGAACCTGTTGCCGTGTTCGAGAGCAATGCGGTGTTGGAGTAGCCAGATCTCACATCCGATCTAGGAGTCCTCTTCGACCTCCAGGCGCGCTATCTTGGCTATCAGCGCCTGGCGGCTAATCCCCAGGGCCTTGGCGCAGCGGGTGCGGTTGCCTTTGTGGCGCTGCAGGGCGCACTTGAGCACCGTGGCTTCCAGCCGCTGAAGGACGTCCTTGAGCGTGCCGTCCACGTTCAGCGAGAACTCCTCGCCGGCGCCCAGGCGCTCCGAAAGGTGGCCGCGTTCGATGGGCGCGCCGTCGGGCGCCAGCAGGGTGGCTCGCTCGATCTCGTTCTTCAGCTCGCGCACGTTGCCCGGCCAGTCGTAGCCCTGCAGGGCGGCCGCCGCTTCGGGGCCGATGTCCAGGTGGGTCTTTCCGTGCTCGGCGGAGAAGACCCGCAGGAAAAGGCGGGCGATCGGCAGGATGTCTCCGGTGCGCTGGCGCAGGGGCGGGACGGTCAGGCTGAACACGTTCATCCGGAACAGCAGGTCCTGGCGGAAGCGCCCCGCGGCCACCTCGGCCTCCAGGTCACGGTGGGTGGCGCACACCACCCGTACGTCCACCGGCACCGGCTTGCTGCTGCCCACCGGGGTGACCAGCCCCTCCTCGAGCACGCGCAGCAGCTTGGGCTGCAGCTCGGCCGGCATGTCGCCCACCTCGTCCAGGAACAGGGTGCCGCGGTCGGCCACCTCGAACAGGCCCTTGCGGTCCCGATGGGCGCCGGTGAAGGCCCCGCGCACGTGGCCGAACAGCTCGCTCTCCAGCAGGCCCGAGGCCAGGGCCGAGCAGTTGACCGCCGCGAACGCGGCCGAGGCGCGCGGGCTGTTCTCGTGCAGGGCGCGGGCCACCAGCTCCTTGCCCACGCCGGTCTCGCCTTGGATCAACACGAAGGTGCGCGACGGGGCGACCTTCTCGATATGTCCCCTGAGCTGCTGCATGGCCGGCGACCGGCCGACCATTTCTTCCAACGCCGGACGCTGACCCAGGCGTTGCTTGAGGTAGTCGCACTGGCCGCGCAGGCTTTCTTCGGCCTTGCGCAGCCGCTGGATCAACCGGCTGCCGGACAGCACCGCCGAGAGCTGCTGGGCGAGTACCGAGACCAGGTCCAGATCCCGGGCTTCGAACCGTCCGTCCTCGACCGAGCCCACCTGGATGGCGCCGATCACCCGGTCATCCGCGACCAGCGGGGCCAGCAGCAGCGAGCGGGCCGGCATGGTGCGCATGCTGGCGCTGGAGTCCGGCACGGCCTGGAGGTCCTCGAGCAGCAGGGCCTCGCGTGACCGGACCAGCCGGTCGATCAGGGTGGCCGATGGCGGCCCGACCGCCACGCCCTCATGGTCAGGCCCGACCGCCAGCACCGGGCCGAAACGGCCGGTGGAGTCGAGCATGAAGCAGTCCGCCCGCGACACGCCGCCCAGCACCTGGACGCAGAACTCCAGTACCTGCCGGGTCAGGGCGAACGAGTCTGACTCGGTGCGCAGCCGGGCCAGCAGCTGAAGCAGGCGGTGGAACGCCTCGCCGGTGGGCAGGCCCGAGATCTCGCCCAGCGCTCGCTGTGCCACCACGGTGGCGTCGGTCGCCCTCAGGGGCCCGAAGAGCAGCTTCATCAGGTTGATGGACGAAGGACGATCCGCGTCGCCGAGCTGGATCTGGTCGCCTTCGGACAGCTCGACACCCGGGCTCTCCCCGCGGCCCAGGGCCTGTTTTTCGCCTTCGCGGATCAGGGCCGATCCGTTCGTGGAGCCCATGTCCTGGTAGCGAACCACGGAGCCGTCCAGCACGATCCGGCCGTGGATCGAGGACACCCGCGGATCGGCGAACACCAGGTCGTTGCCCGGCCCCCGGCCCACCTGGATCACCGGCCCGTCGAAATCGTGCTCGACGGAGCCCTCGCCCGCGCCGTCGCTGACGCGGAGCAGGATCTGGCGCACGACCGGCGGCTTCACCAGCGAACCTCCCCGGCCAGGCCGATCGGCCCAAAGAACGAGACGCCCTCGGCGACGATCATCAGCGAGGGCTGCGCCTCGACGACCAGACCCCAGCTCCCACCCGGGGGCCAGACCAGGGCGGCCGTGCCGGACAGGACCAGGCCCCAGTGGTCGTAGCGGTCCCGGGTTCCCGCGGCCAGCACTCCCAGCCCGCCGCCCAGCCGCACGCCTATTGGTCCGACCGGAAGGTCGAAGCGGCCGGCCATGGCCAGCGACATGGCCTGGTACGGCGCGTCGCTGTCCGCCGTGGGGTGATAGGCGTACTCGTAGGAAAGGTCGATGGTCAACAGGTCCGTCGCCAGCCAGCCGAAGCGCAGCCCCGCGCCCGGGCCGGAGGAGGCCGCCTCGGCGTCGTCTCCGAAAAGGATGACGATCCGAGCCCCGAGCGTGATCCTGAATCGCTCGTCAGGACCGGGCGCCGGTCGCTCCACCTCGGGAAGTGGGAGAGGAGGAGCCGGCGGGGGATCCGGCTTTCGCTCGACGGCCAGTCCGGCCTTGGCCTGCTCGAAGATGTAGCGGATCTTGGGCGGGTGATCGCCCGGCGGCAGCTCGAACCCCGGGTCGAGGACCAGCAGGGTGCGAAGCTCCTGCTCGGCTCTTCCCAGGTCGTCGGACGCCGTGTGGATCAGGGCCAGCACCCAGCGGGCGGTGCGCACGTGCTGCAGGTAGTCCGGATCCTTCTCCGGGCCGAACACCGCGAGAGCCCGCTCCAGCCGGGCTCGGGCGCACTCCAGGTCCAGGTTGCGATGGCAGGCCAGCCCGGCCGCCAGGTCGATCTGTCCTGGAAACGTCTCCTCGGCCGGCGCCGCGGCCGGGATCAAGAGAATGCTACAGACGGTGAGCCAGGCAGCTCTCAATCGGTGCCTCCGTCGGATGAGGTTCTTTCAAGCACGTGGAAGGTGCCCCTGCCCTCGTGGAACTGCTGCGGCTTTCCCGCCTCCTCGAAGGCCGCCCGGACGATCAGCAGCCGGGGCCCGGTCTGCGCGTCCCGGGTGGCTGTGAAGATGGCATCGATCTTCTGAAAGCCGTCGTAGTTGGGACTGGTCCAGATATCGTCCAGAATCTTGGATTCGTCGTCCTCGTCCACGAAGCGGAAAACGGTCAGGAAGCCCTTGATACCGCCATCCGCCCAGGGAGTAGGATCGGCGAAGGAAATCAGGAAATCCCTCGTTTCTCCTTGGCGCATGACCTCATAGGTGTCGAACACCAGCGTGGTGACCGGGTCAGGCTGGCCGCCGTCATCACCCACGATGTCGGCGATCGCGCCGCAGGCTGCGGCCGAGACGCCGAGAACCACGAGAACCGCCAGGAGGATTGTCCAGGTGCGAGTCATGTTGGCGAAAAGCCTAGCACACCCCCGCGGGTGTTGGCCAGAATACCGAGGCGTTGCCTTGACTTGGAAAGGGCGGGGGAATAGCGTGGCAACGTTGGTCAAAAAGCGAAGGAGGGTGCTCGGTCGTGTCCGTGCCGATGGCGTTCATCCTGTTGTTGATCATGGCCAGCCTGGTGGCCATGGTGGCCCGCCGCTGGCAGGTGCCGTATACCGTGGCCCTGGTGACCGCCGGCCTGGCCATGTCGCTGATCGGCGAGCGAATGCTGCCCGGCTTCGACCACGGGCTGCACCTGACGCCCGACCTGTTGTTTCTGGTGCTGCTGCCGGTGCTGATCTACGAGGCCGCCTTTCACTTCGACCTGCTCGACTTCAGCGCCAACTGGAAGTCGATCCTGACCCTGGCCGCGCCCGGCCTGGTGGTCTGCATCTTCATCGCCGGGGCCATGTTCCACGGCGTGTTTTCGTTGTTGGGGATCGAGCTTACGTTCACTGGCGCACTGCTGGTGGCGGCCATCCTGTCGGCCACCGACCCGGTGGCCGTGATCTCGCTCTTCCGCGAGGTGGGGGCTCCCAAGCGGCTCGGGGTGCTGATGGAGGGCGAGAGCCTGCTCAACGACGGGATCGCGGTGGTGGTGTTCTCGGTCATCCTGGTGGCCCTGGGGCTCGATTCCGCGCATACCGAACTGACCGCGGGGTTCGTGGTCCAGTTCCTGGGCTGGGAGATCCTGGGGGCGCTGCTGATCGGCGGGGCGGTGGGCTTCGCGATCTCCTGGTTGACCACCCGGATCGACGACCACCTGATCGAGATCACCCTGACCACGGTGGCCGCCTACGGGTCGTTCCTGCTGGCGTTCGAGGCCCACGCCTCGGGCGTGATCGCTTGCCTGGTGGCCGGGATGCTGACCGGCAACTACGGCGCCAAGTACGGCATGTCGGCCACCACCAGGGTGTCGGTGGCCTCGTTCTGGGAGTACGCCGCCTTCCTGGCAAACTCCTTCATCTTCCTGCTGGTGGGCCTGGAGGTCTCGCTGAGCAGAATGCTGGCCCTGTGGCTGCCGATCCTGCTGGTCTGGCTGGCCCTGGTGGCCGCGCGCGGGATCCTGGTGGGCGGCACACTGCCGTGGCTCCAGCGGCTGGAGGGAAAGATGCGCCGCGGAAAGGTCCTGGCCATCACCTGGGGGGGCCTGCGCGGCGGGATCGCCATGGTGCTGGCCATGTCCATCCCGCGCACCTGGCCGCACCGCCAGCTGGTGGTCGATCTGGTGTTCGGCGTCTGCGTGCTGACCATCCTCGTCCAGGGCACCACCATGCGCAAGCTGCTTTCGATGTTCGGCCTGGTGTCCGACCGTTCGAGCACGTTGGCCCTGGAGGAGTTCCGCGGCCGTTACCGCAGCCTCCAGGACGCCATCCGCTACCTGGACCGGCGCGAGGCCACCGGAACCGTCGACCCGCAGATCTGCGAGGCGGTCCACGCCCAGCTGGCCCGGGAACTGGATGACCTGGAGAGCCGCCGCCCGGACTCCGAGGAGGTGGCCGAACGCATCCGCGCCGAGCAGCAGCTCGAGCTCACGCGCCAGGTCATCCAACTCCGCAAGGACGCCCTCCAGAATGCCCAGGCCGACGGCCACATCTCCGAATCAGTGGCAAAGAAGCTGGTGGGCGAGCTGGACGAAAGGCTGCACAAGCTGGTCGAGCACTAGTCGGTCTGGTCCTGACGCTGAAGGACGAACAAGTCGCCATTGGTCATGTTCCCGCCCCCTTCCACGGCTCGCCAGGCAGCTTCGCGATCAGCTCGTCCTGCACGATTTCTGCGGCAGTCACGGGGTCATACACGACATCAGCAGGAATGAGCAGCTGGATGTCCTCGAGAAAAACATCACTTCTGAGCTTCGCGGTCAGATTCGTCTCGAACTCGGCGCGCGAAACGGTCACGCCATCGTGATCCATGTAGCGCTGAAAGCACTCGACAATCCGATTGCTGTCGGCCTCGCCGGACCGCAGCGCGATCCAGAGGTCGTAGAGATCGCGACCTTTCTTGCGCTGGTAGAGTGCGCGCATCTTGGTACCGAGCAGCTCGTCGAGGTGATAAACGGGAAGCTCGGTCGTCCCCTTGAACCATGGGTTGTCGACGGTGAACGACTGCCGGGTTGTACCCAGCACGGAAAAGTGCTCCCGCGTGTTGATTTCGATCTTCAGCCGTATGGTCGTTACAGGGGCAAAGGTCGTCTCGAAGCGGTAGTAGAGCGTGAAGCGTCCCTTGCCCTGCTTCCATCGCGGGCTACCAAGCCATGGGTCGAGGGTTTCGCGGATGGCGTCGATCAGCTCGCCGATGGGCCCGGCGTCCCGTTGAACGAGATCGATGTCCGCCGAGTAGCGCCCGGATGCCCCGAAGAACAGCTTGTGCAGGGCGGTGCCTCCACGGAAGACGGCCTGGTCGGCTACAATCTGTCGGCCGAACATGGCGACCAGCGCGCGGGAGAGCGCCAGATCCTGTTCGACTTGCTCATTGGACGGCCAGGGGGCGTGGGTACGCCACGCCGTGATGTTCGCGCGCGGAATCAAAGGTCGACCTCCAACTCTTCATTCGGCAGGACGTGCCATCGCTGGTCGACCTCGACGTCCGCAGGTTCTCCGGGCCGCAGCGGGATGGCGCGTGGTCTCCGCCTATCGAGCCACTTGGCCAGCGGCCCGGCGAGGTTGCCTTCGCCGACGGCGTCGAGGAGGTATCCGAGACGCTGGACGTCCGGTAGCCGTACAAGATGCGCTATGCTGACGAGTGCCTGAGCGTCCATGCGCTCAGCCAGTTCGGCGAGCACCGTTGCTGCGTTGCTCAGGTGTGCGGCACCGGCCTGGTAGCGAACCAGATCGAACGCAGTGGTCTCGGGGGTGGCGACGCGCATGGTCCCCGTCTCGGTCTGCTTCTCCGTCACCGGCATCTTCTCGACCTTGCTGCTTTTCGAGAACTGGATGGCGACCTTGCCGACGAGCATTTCGCGAGTCGGCTTGCTGGTCACCACCTGAAACACCATGGGCTGCTGATGGGCGGCACCGTGGATCGCGGCCGCGCTGAGCAGCCCAACGTAGTAGGGCTGGCCGAGGTAGAGCATCAGCTCGTCGATGAACCAACTCGCCGGTGGCGAGGCGGTCGCCCGATACTCCAGAGGAACAATGGCGTAGAACCCCCGCCTGGGCGATACGATCCGCCCTTGCTCCTTCAGCCTACGCAGGGCGGTTTGGGCTGCCACAAAGGAACGTTCGGTTTCGGATTCCGCCTGGGTCCGCGTGAAGGTGTAGCGGCCCTGTGACTGGATCTGCTCCACCCAAAGTGACATGGCGGGTCTCGATGGCATCTGGATCATTCTCCTTACGCGCTTATGCGCAACGCACTCGCAAAAACTAGCGCATAACGCTAACTTTTGCAAGTAAACATTCTGCACGCGATTCCCTGAGCATGCTTGAGTCTCTCGTAAAAACCCCTTTTGAGCAAGATCGGGGTCAATAGAATCAACCACTTACGCGGCAAAAAACGGCAAAATCGACTTTTTACGAGGGACTCATGCTTTCGTGGCTATGTAATTTGGTTTCAAAAACTAGCAAATAACGCTGGCTTTTGCGAGTAAACTGCGCACGGCTGTCCCCGTTCACCGCGTCCTCGGCTTTGCCCCATCGGAGGCATCACCATGCGCAAGCTGTTGGCCAGGTTCGGCCGGGTGTCCGACCGTTCGAGCACTAGTCGGTCTAGTCCTGGCGCTGAAGGACGAACAGGTCGCCCGAGCGGGTGACGCGGGGGATGACCAGGGTCTTATCGTCCGGGGAGAGGTCGAAGTCGAAGGTGTGGATGTTGCGGATCCGGAGCACGGGGGTGGGGCGGCCGCCGGTCGCGGGGACCTTCCAGAGCCGGCCTTCCGGGTGGATGGACTCCATGTAGTACAGGGCCCGGCCGTCCGCCGAGAAGCGGATGCGGCGCTGGGAGCGGCGGAAAGACGGGGCGCTGGTGACGGTCCGGTGCATTTTACCCTTGCCGGGTTGCGCCAGGCGCAGCTCTGCCTCGCCCAGGCGCTCACGGGACGGGGCCCAGCGGAAGGCTATCGAGCGGCCGTCGGGGGAGAAGACCGGGTAGGAGTGCAGGCCGCGATCGGCGGACAGGCGCCTGGGCGCGCCCTGGCTCGTGTCGAGCAGCCACAGGTCCCTGGGGTCGGCCCGGAGTTGCTGGCCGGTGAACACTACCTGCTTGCCGTTCGGGCTGCAGGCCGGCGACCACAGGCGGTGGAAGCTGTCGATGAGGACCTCGGTCTTCCGGCTCGTGAGGTCCAGGCGTCCGAGCATCCGCCGCTCGCCCGCGGTGGCCGCGTAGACGATGGTCGTGGGGCCGCACCAGGCGAGCTCGCGCAGGCCCTCCGGTGCAGGGATGGTCTTCTCGTCGCGGGACTGCAGCTCGTGCAGGACGAGCGTGCGCCGGTCCGGGTCATCGCTGTAGCGCTGGGCGCGATAGGCCACGGTCAGGCCGTCGGGCGAGAAGACCGGAAAGCGGTCGGTCCAGACGTCCTGGGTCACGGTCCTGCCGTCGCCGGTCTCGAGGTGGACCAGTTCTATGTCAAGCTGATTTTCCCGGGTGGAGAAGGCGATCCTGGACCCGTCGGGATTCACGTCCGGCTCCCGCCGGTCCAGGATGCCGCCCCGGGTCAGATGGGTGGAATCACCGCCCTCGGCCGGCACCTGCCACAGCGACATGCTGCCGCCGCGCTTTGACGCGTACACGATCCATTTCCCGTCCGGGGTCCAGGCCGGATCGGTGTTGTAGGCCTGCTCGTCCGCGCCGTCGGTCGTCAGCATGGTCAGACTTCCGGAGTCCACGTCGAGGACGCCGATGTCCCGGGTCGAGCTGTAGCCGGTCTTGTGGACGACGAGGGCCAGGCGCTCGCCGTCGGGCGACCAGCGCGGGCCCAGGTAGGAGTGGCCGGCGTCGCCGGCCAGTATCGTCCCGGGGCCGGTCCCGTCGGACCGGCTGACCGCGATCCCGTTGTTGCCTTGCTCGTCCTGCGCGACGTAGGCCAGGCGCTGTCCGTCCGGTGACAGGTCGGCGGCCGCGGCCCGCTCGGCGACCGTAGCAGGCTTGCCGCCGAATGCGCCCACCCGCAAGGTGCGCAGCTCGTCCCCATCTCTCGAGGTGTAGAGCAGGTCTTTGCCGTCGCGGGTCCAGCACAGCCCGCCGAGCCCCTCCGCCGCGACGGCCGACGCCCCGGTGGTTATACGCCGGGTGTTGTTGCCCGGGTCCAGCAGCCACAGGTCGCCCTCGCGCAGGAAGGCCACGAAGCGCCCGTCCGGGCTGTAGCGGGCCAGGGAGTCGACCGCCATGCTGGACACCAGCACGCGGGGCCGCCAGCTCCCGGCGGCCGGTCCCGCGGGGGCGCCTGCCGACTGCAGGACCGCGACCACCACGGCCAGGGCCACAACCGCGAAGGCGAGGAGCGTCCAGATCGTCCTGGACGGTCGTGCTTGCGCGGTCGGGGCGGGATCGCCGGTCACCGCCAGGGCGGCCGAGCGCGCGTCTTCGAAGCGATCTCGCGGCTTCTTGGCCAGGCAGCGCGCGACCGCCCCGGCCAGGCGGGCGGGGCACCCGGGCTCGATCTCCCGTACCGGAACGGGCTCGGCGTTCAGGTGCATCAGCGCCACCTCTACCGGGGTATTTCCGATATGCGGCGGCCGGCCGGTCAGCATCTGGTAGATGATCACTCCCAGGGCGTATATGTCCGAGGCCGGGCCGACGGTCTCGCCGCGGACCTGCTCGGGCGACATGTACTCCGGCGTGCCGACCACCACGCCGGCCTCGGTGGTCCGGCGGGTGCTGGCCAGCTGGGCGATGCCGAAGTCCATCAGCACCACCCGGCCGGTCCCTTCCTCGATCATCACGTTGGCCGGCTTGAGATCGCGGTGGACGATGCCCCGGTCGTGGGCGGCCTGCAGCCCGGCGCAGATTCCGGAGATGATCCCCGTGACCCGATCGGGTCCGAGGGCCTTGCCGTCGGCCATCAGCTCGCTCAGGGTGAGTCCCCGGACCACCTCCATGGACAGGAACACCCGGCCCTCCATCTCCAGGAACTCGTGGATCCGGCAGATGTTGGGATGGGTCACGGACCTGGCCAGCTTGACCTCGGTCTTGAAGCGGGAGAGCGTCTCCGGGTCGGCTGCCAGGTCGGCCCGCACGAACTTGAGCGCCACGGTCTCGTCCAGGGCGTGGTCGCGGGCCTCGTAGACCTGACCCATGCCGCCCTCGCCGATCTGGGCGACGATCTCGAAGCGGCCGCCCAGGAGCTTTCCGATCTCGAACCGGGTGCGGGCTGTGATCGGCTCGGCCTCGGCCTCGGGGTCCCAGCGAACCTCGAACACCTCGACGGGCTCCCGCTTGCCCTTGACCCGGACAGCGTCGTACAGCGACCGGGGGACGGGGAAGGAGTCGCCGAGCTGCTGCTCGACCGCGGTGGAGACCAGCACCTGCCCGCCGCGGGCCAGCGACTCGACCCGGGCGGCGGCGTTGACCACGTCGCCGAACAGGTCCTGGCCGCGGGTCAGCACTCGCCCGTAGTTGACGCCGATGCGCACCGAGATGCGATCGTCGGCTGGCTGCTCGGCGTTGTGCAGCTTCAGCCGCTGCTGCATGGCCACGGCCGACCGGATCGCCGAGGCGGCGGACTCGTAACCGGCCATGATGGCGTCGCCGATGGTCTTGATGACGGTCCCGCCGTGCTCGGCGACCAGGGGAAACAGCAGCTCGTTGTGCCGCTCCACCATGGCCAGCCCGGCCTCGTCCCCGCGCTGCTCGAAGTAGGCGGTCGAGCCCACGATGTCGGTGAAGAGGACCGCCCGGGTGACGGACTCGTAGCCCTGCCCGGCTTCGGCCGCGGGTTGCTGCTTCAGGATCTTCTCCACCTCGGCCGAGGCGGCCACGCTGCGGCCCATGAGAGTCTTGCCCGATCCAGAAGCCATGTCGGTTAAAATACCCGTATTCGCTCTTGCGATCCAGAGAACCTCGACCTACGATGTCTGCCCGCCATGGCTGCGTCGGACGGAGGTGTTCTTGGGCGCTGGCAAGCAGTGCAGCAGGTGCATGGAGGTCTACCCGGTCTCTCACTGGGCGGCCTCCAGGCGGAACTGCCCGGCCTGCGGCGGGCGGCTGGTCGAGGTGGAGCAGGGCGAGGGGTCGCGGTCGCGCTACGAGTACTACGACTCGTCCGAAGACCTCCGCTTCGATCTTCGGGACATGCTCGGTCCGGAGCAGATTCACGAGGTCCGGGTGATCGCGGCTCTCGGCCTGGGCTTGATGGCGCTGGCCTTCGCGGTCAGGCTGGGGTTCGTGTTCCTGGGCGGGCTCGAAGGGTTCTGGTCGGTTCCGGTCTGGTTCGACGCCGTGGTTCTCCTGATGCTGGTTCTCTCGGCGGTCATGCTGGTCTGGTCCGGGCGCAAGCTGGTGCACAACCGCAGGGCCGTGCGCCGCGACAGTTCGCCGAAGCCTTGATACAGGTGGGGGCTACTTCTTTTTCCCGACTGATTCCGCGGTCAGCTTATCGAGCGCTTCCATGTAGGCCTCGTGGTCCAGCTCCCGCCCGTCGTGCATCATTCCAATGGCCTCGCGGGTGACCACCTCGCCGATGGCGTGGACCGCCTGGTGACGGTCCAGGCCGCCTTGCATCAGGCGCTCGAGCGTCATTTTAGTCTCGGGAGGGTCGTCGTTGAGCAACTGCTTCTCCACCATCCCGTGGACCAGCAGGTGCGCCTTGAGGGCGCCCTTGCCCACCTCGGGGTGGGGGTTGTCGCTGTGCTCGCGCACGATCTTCTCGTGCAGCACCGAAAGCTCCGCCTGGCCGGGATGCGGGGTCCGGTCGCTCATGGTCCGCATGGTATGCCCCGGCGGCCTCCAAGTCCAGGCCGGGCGTCGATCGCTCTTTGACACGCATGGCGTACGGTGTTAAGAACTTCTGACGGGCAGGAGGTGTGCGGTGAAAAGAAAAAGGTCGATATTCCATTTATTGGTCTTGGCGGCGACCATTCTGTATTCTTTCGGGTCCGGAGCCCGGGACGGGTCAGGAGGGAAGTCCATGTCGACATACTTGAGCGAGCAGGACATCATGGCCGTGATCGGGCAACTGCACGCTGAGAAGGGCGGCGGTCACGAGGCCCGGATCGAGACGGGCGTCCGCCAGGTGGCCCGGCTGTGGACCGAGGCCGACGGGGACGCCGTCGAGTTCGCAAGGTTCTGCGTGAGCCACTTCCTCACGGGCGCGGATCTGGACGTCTTCTTCGATCGTTGGCAGCAGAAGATGGAGATGATCGCCGGCCACATGGACGCGCTGACCTTGCAACTCCGGCTCGAGATGGACGAGGACCGCGGCCCGCTGCTGCCCATGGACATGCTGTTCGCCAAGTGGAACCCGGCCGCCCACGTGATCGACGACCTGTTCAAGACCCGCCTGGCCTTCATGGCCCTGCTCAACTTTCCGGTGCCCACCCTCGAACGGATGTTCGAGGAGGGCGACGGCTGGAGCCGTCGGCGCTGGGCAGAGGCCCGGCTGACCCAGGGCGTGGCCCACCGTGTGCCGGCCGAGGTCGTGCAGGCCGTAAGCGGGGCCTACACGTCCGCCGAGAACTACATCGCCAACTACAACATCTGCATGGACCACGTGCTGGGCCCTGACGGCAAACCCATGTTTCGTAAGGGCCTGAAGCTGATCTCGCACTGGGGCCTGCGCGACGAGCTAAAGGCGCTCTACTCGGACCAGAAGAACCTGCCCAAACAGGAGATGCTCCAGACCATCATGGATCGCATCATCCACCAGCAGATCCCGGCCGGGGTGATCGACGACTGTGAGAAGAGCTGGGATCCCGTGGCCAACACGGTCGATGGCAAGTCCGCCGTGCGCGAGACCGACATGCGCTTCGAGCGCCTGCTCGAGGTGTTTCGCGCAGTGCGGCTCGAGGATCCCCACTACCCGGATATGCCCACCCACATCGACCGGCGCTTCAAGATGATGCGCGAGATCCTGGAGCCCGAGGTGGAGCGCCTGCTGGTCTCGGTCCTCGAAGCGCCGGCGGGCAAGAAGGTGGGCGCGTTGATAGAAAAGCGCCTGGGACGCAAGCTCAGGCCCTTCGACATCTGGTACGACGGCTTCAAGGCCCGCGGGTCCATGGACGAGCGCGAGCTGGACCGGCTCGTGACCGAGCGCTACCCGACCGTGAAGGCCTTCGAGGAAGCCATCCCGCAGATCCTCGAAAAACTCGGCTTCGATGAACGGACCGCGAAGTTCCTGGGCGAACACATCGAGGTCGACCCGGCCCGCGGCGCGGGCCACGCCTGGGGCCCCAAGATGCGCACCGAAAAGGCCCACCTGCGCACCCGGGTGCCCGAGGGCGGGATGAACTACAAGAGTTTCAACATCGCCATGCACGAGCTGGGGCACAACGTGGAGCAGGTATTTTCGCTTTACCGGGTCGACCACACCCTGATCGAGGGGGTGCCCAACACCGCTTTCACCGAGGGCTTCGCCTTCGTGTTCCAGGCCCGCGATCTCGACGTGCTGGGCCTGTCCAGGCCCGACCCCGAGCTCACCGCCTTCAAAGCCCTGGACGTCTTCTGGATGACCCGCGAGATCGCCGGCGTGGGCCTGGTCGACATGAGGGTCTGGCGCTGGATGTACGAGCACCCGGACGCCAAACCCGCCGAGCTGCGCGAGGCCGTGGTCCGGATCGCCAAGGAAGTCTGGAACGCCTATTACGCCGACGTGCTCGGTGTGAAGGACAGCCCCATCCTGGCCATCTACTCGCACATGATCGCCTACGGCCTGTATCTGCCCGACTACCCCCTGGGCCACATAATAGCTTTCCAGGTGGAGGAATACCTCGAGTCCCGCGACTTGGCCAAAGAGATGGAACGGATGTGCTCCCAGGGCCGCATCACTCCCAACGCCTGGATGAAGGGCGCGATCGGAAAGCCCATCTCCACCCAGCCCATGATCCGCGCCGCCGCCAAGGCCCTCGAAGTCGTCAAGTGATTTCTACCGAGCCCGTGAGGTGAGAAAAGGACGGTTGACGGGGGTAGAGTCGCGTGCTACTAGTCCGGCGGATTCCGGGCTGCCCGGGTGGTTTCCGGACCGCATTCGAGGTGCGCCGTGGTGACGATCGGGATTTCTCCTCAGGTCCAACGCGAGATCGAACGGGCCGAGTCCATCAGCGGCGAGTCGGTTTCGCTGTGCATGCAGTGCGGAACCTGCAGCGCCTCGTGTCCCAACGCGGAGGAGATGGACCTGTCTCCGCGGGCCGTCATGCACCTCGTGCAGCTGGGTTTGCTGGACCGCGCGCTGGACAGCCGCACCATCTGGACCTGCTCGTCGTGTCTGCAGTGCACGGCCCGCTGCCCGCGAGGGATCGACCTGGCCAGGACGATGGAGGCGTTCCGTCTCCTGCGGCTGCGCTCCCGGCTGGGCCGGCTGACGCCCGCCGAGCTCGGCGATCCGGCCTGCGCCGACGCGCCTCCCATTCTGCTGGTAAGCGCCATGCGCAAGCTGACCGGCTGATCCTCGGGCCGAGGGTTATCGACCATGAGCGTTCTCTACCTGCCCGGCTGCACACTGAAGAACAAGGCTTCGAACTTCGATCGTTCCTTTGTCGCGGCCATGGACAGGCTGGGGATCGAGCTGGCCGAGCTCGAGCGCTGGAATTGCTGCGGGACCGTGTTCTCCATGGCCGGCGACGACCTGATGCAGCAACTGGCGCCGCTGCGAAACCTGCTGCGGGCCGAGCAGCAGGGCGACGGGCCGCTGCTGGTGCCCTGCTCGATGTGCTACAACACACTCGAGCGGGCCCGGCGGTTCGCCGGACAGGATCCGGAGCGCGTCCGCAAGGTCAACGACTTCATGTACCGGGAGGACTGCGGCTACCAGGGAAGGGTCCGGGTGCTGCATCCGCTGGCCTTCCTGCGCGACGAGCTGGGCTGGGAGAAGGTGCGCGAGAAGGTCTCCCGTCCGCTGGCCGGCGTGAAGATGGCCGCCTACTACGGCTGCCTGCTGACTCGGCCGGCGGACGTGGCCATCGACGATTCCGAAAACCCGCGGGTGTTCGAGGACCTGCTCGAGGCCCTGGGGGCCGAGCCTGCGGCCTTCGCGCTCAGGGACGAGTGCTGCGGCTCCTACCAGACCCTGACCAACCGGGCGGTCACCCTGCGGCGGACCCACGAGATCCTGGGCTCGGCCGCGCGCTCCGGGGCCGAGGCCCTGGTGACGAGCTGCCCGCTGTGCGCCTACAACCTTGACCAGATGCAGCGCGAGGCCGCGAAGCAGTACGATTTGAGCTCCATGCCGGTGTTCTACTTCTCCGAGTTGATGGCCCTGGCCCTGGGCGTCGAATGGGATTCCGACTGGAACGGGCTCCACGAGGTGAGCCCGATAGCGATGCTGGAGGCCATATGAAGGGAAGACGCAAATGGCGGAAGAATCCAGGAAAGTGACCATGGTGGTCATGGGAGAGGCCTTCGAGGTGCCCGAGGGCTCCACCATCATGACCGGGCTGGAGTACGCCGGCTTCCAGCTGACCACCGGAGTCGGCTGCCGCGAGGGCTACTGCGGCGCGTGCGGCACCCTGTACCGCGAGGCCGGCGACTTCAAGATCAAGGGCGGGCTGGCCTGCCAGACGGTGGTCACGGACGGCATGCACCTGGCCCAGATTCCGTTCGTGCCCGGCCAGAAGCCCGGCTACGATCTGGACGAGCTTGCGCCGGACGTGGACGCCTTCAGGAAGATCTACCCCGAGGTGTTCCGATGCCTGGCCTGCAACACCTGCACCAAGATCTGCCCGCAGGACATCCAGGTCATGGACTACGTCCAGGCCATCATGCGCGGCGACCTGGCCGAGGCTGCCGACATCTCGTTCGACTGCCTGCGCTGCGGACTGTGCGCGTTGCGCTGCCCGGCCGAGATCGTCCAGTACAACGCGGCCACCCTGGCGCGCAGGCTCTACGGCCGCTACCTGGCCAAGCCGGCCGGGCACCTGGCCAGGCGGGTCGAGGAGATCGAGGCCGGTCGGTACGACGACCAGCTCGACGAGTTGCAGGAGATGGGCCGGGACGATCTCAAGGACCGCTATTATAGGCGTGAGATCCGGACCAGGTAGACCAGGTAGACCAAGTAGTCGAGAGGACAGAGCCATGTATCCCGAGAGCATGCAGGAGTCGATTCGCAAGGTCGAGGCAACCCGGGCCAGGCGGGTGGAACTAGCCAGGTCCGGCGAGCCGGTCGTCAAGCCGATGAACGACCAGGAGCGCCAGGATGTACTGAAAAGATTCCACCCGGACTACCAGGACGACGCCCGCCAGGCGGTGCGCTGGGGGCCCAACAGGGACGAGAAGCTGACCACCGAGGTGGCCGATGTGCTCGAGACCCACGCCCGGATCGATCCGGCCGATTACGACCTGCTGCACCCTGACCACGACACCGACGTGCTGGTGATCGGCGCCGGCTCGGCCGGGTTCTCGGCCGCCCTGCTGGCCCATAAGGCGGGGGTAAAGGTCATCCTGGCCACCAAGCTTCGGCTCGGCGACGCCAACTCGATGATGGCCCAGGGCGGCATCCAGGCCGCCGTGCGGGCCGACGACTCGCCCGCCATCCACTACCTGGACGTGATCGGCGGCGGCCACTTCGACAACAAGCCCGAACTGGTCCGGGTCCTGGTGGCCGAGGCGCCGGAGGCCATCGCCTGGCTGCGCGGCCTGGGGGTCATGTTCGACCAGGACGAGGAGGGCGACCTCAAGACCAAGCCGGGCGGCGGCACCTCGCGACCGCGGATGCTGTCCGCGCGCGACTACACCGGTGCGGCCATTTGCCGAACCTTGCGGGACGAGATCCAGAACAAGACCGATATCCAGGTGCTCGAGCACATGGCCGCGGTCGAGCTGATAATGGACTCGAAGGGCGCCGTGGCCGGCGCGGTCTTCTACCACCTCCTGACCCGCGAGTACTACACCGTCCGGGCCAGGGCCACCATCATGGCCACCGGCGGGTTCGGCCGGCTGCACATCAAGAAATTCGAGACAACCAACCACTACGGCGCCACCGGCGACGGGCTGGTCATGGCCTACCGGGTCGGGGCAAAGCTCTCGTTCATGGACTCGGTCCAGTACCACCCCACCGGCGCGGTCTACCCGCCGCAGATCCTGGGCTTCCTGTGCACCGAGAAGCTGCGCGGCATGGGCGGACAGCCGGTCAACAGCGACGGCGAGCTGTTCGTCTTCCCGCTCGAGCCGCGCGATGTGGAGTCGGCCGCGTTCATCCGCGAGGCCACCGAGCGGGGCAAGGGGTCGCCTACGCCGTCTGGCCACGTGGGAGTCTGGCTGGACACCCCGGTGATCGAGATCCTCGAGGGCCGGGGTGCGATCGAGAAGAACCTGCCGGCCATGCTGCGCCAGTTCAGGCGCTTCGACGTGGACATCCGCACCGAGCCGATCCTGGTCTACCCGACCCTGCACTACCAGAACGGCGGGATCGACATCGAGACGACCTGCGCCACCACGGTCCCCGGCCTGTTCGCCGCCGGCGAGGTGGCCGGCGGGATCCACGGCCGCAACCGGCTGATGGGCAACAGCCAGCTCGACATCGTGGTCTTCGGCCGCCGGGCCGGCACCCACGCGGCCGAGTATGCCGAGAAGGCCGAGCCGGGCGAGCTGACCCTCGATCACGTTGACGAGACCAACCGAAAGGTGGCCGAACTGGGCGTGGACCGCGACAAGATCTCGCCGGTGGTGCTGCCCGACTACGTGCCCGACCACGTCAAGCGGCGGCAGCACGATACGCGCTACCGGGGGACGTTGGTCTGAGCCTCGTTGACATATTCACGTCGGCGTCGACGTAGACGTAGGCGTAGGCGGCCTTTCTCCCCGCCCCGATGAGCCCCTATGTGCTTCCTTGAAATTCCGCCGACGTCTACCCCATCTTGATCTCCTACCTTTCCCTACATAATCCAACTGCCTTAAATCATTGAATAATTTCGGTGCATCGATTGGTGGTGTAGGCACAAAAAATTTCTGTTTTTGTT
>SDBT01006297.1_pt1 | contig 19737 bp, 31 predicted proteins | sample 2277101 | NCBI WGS metagenome assembly SDBT01 (sample SAMN10404973, study PRJNA504765) | marine sediment metagenome | isolation source: marine sediment core GS10_PC15, 103 cmbsf | place: Arctic Ocean: Southern Knipovich Ridge | collected 2010 | reverse complement strand
CCTTCCATGTCTTAGAGTATATCTTGCACTTAGTCCTCATTTCCAAAACTCCATACCATAACCTCAATATTTTCTTTAGCTTGCTCGAAATATTCATGGGTAAGCACGAACCCATAGCGCGCCAGTATCTCCTTGAGGAATGTACTGGGTTGTGGGACTTTAATGGTCTTGTACGTTTCTTTTGTGTCCTCGATGAATTTCCTGAACAGTCCTTTATTTCTCATTGGTGGGACAACACCGATTGCAGACGCATATATCATATCGTCCTCAATGGCAACATATCCCTCATATGGGTAGGTCAAATCTGTAAATACAACATTAGACTTCATGTTTCCCACCGTCCGTCTTTCTTTGGTGTGCCGTCCTTCTTTAACACGGGCTCCCCTTGTGCGTCCCTCACTTCCCAAGACACCCACTTGTAACCGTGTCGTTTCAGGACGTCGTTGACTGTGTTCCAAATCCCTTCTTTTAACCAACTTACCGTCTGCTTGATGAACCTGTCCGATATCTTTAACAACGACAGGTCTATGCCTGCTTCGTCCAGGTCAAATTCTATGGAGTTCGTGTCCTCTTTTGGGCGGGGTCTAGGATCGTCCTGTTGTTCGTCGGCGTATGGGTCACCGTCCCCTTCGAGTTTCGTTACCCTGCGTTTCAACTCGGTTATCTCATTGAAGATAGAGTTGATGATGAACAGTGCCTTGGCTTCTAGTTCTGCTTTGTTCATTTGGTAGCCTCCAGTTTTTTAAGCCGTTTACCAATTTGGACGAGAGCATCAGTTACCCCCGTCAATATTTCAGTAATCAAGTCCATTCGTTCCTCATTCTTTTCAAATAATAATCTAAGTGGGTCTTTGGCTGTCATTTCTTTTCCTCCTTGATTGAAATAATGTCATTGTCCTTTGAAAAATGCTCGCGACAGCCGTTGCACATACTTTGAGTCCACGTTCCAGCGTTTGAGCCTGAGTCTTCGTTCTCTATGGTCATGTAATCGTATATCTTTACTGTATTCTTATCGAACAGTTCTCCGCATATATCGCAGAACCGATTATCAAAACACTGTACTAGTATTGTTTGCACTATACCTTTTAACTCTCGATAATATTTCGATGCTTCATTGAAATCATTACAAGTTAACATCTGTTTGTCCTTGAGAAAAACATACCAAGTTACTGAATTGTATGATGTTTTAACTCTCAGTGATACTTCTATGACTGGATTAAGACCAGTTTCAAATGTGTCTGTCGTTATCATTTCTTTTCCTCCTTGCTCTTGAACTTGTCACATACACAAGTCTTGGTCATTGTTCCATCATGTGTGGTGCAGTGTACGTGGTCGCGCATTTTCCCCCACTTATCGGTGGTATTGCCACAGTTCCCGCAGCACTCGGCGTCTCGGACGTTACTCATTCGGTACCACCTATCCACTTCATGTAGTAGAACCCATAAGATATTGTACAATATCCTTTGCTGCTCGAATTGTCTGCGTGCCACATCATGCAACCCTCTTCATTACAGTAGCTAGAACCAAATGCCCTTCCTTTGAACAGTGGGCATGTCTTCGTTTCTTTCGTTTTCTTATCTTTGATTTCCTTTAACTCTGTGATATAATGACAGGTTTCACAGGTCGCAATAGAATTGGCTAGTCTCAGTTTGAGTTCCTTGACCTCGTCACACAGAGATGTGATTTTGTTTTCAAAATCTATTGTGTCTTCATTGTAAGACTTGGTTAAATTTGCATGGAGTTCTTGCCATTCTTTCAACTCGTCGTCTAGTGCCAAGGCCTCTTCCTCTAACATCTCAACTTTTGCCGCAAGTATTCCAATTTTAAAATCATTTGCGCCACTCATTTGTTCCCCGACTCCTTCAGCAACTTCAAAAATTCCAAGGCTTTACTGTATGAATAAAACCGATGTGTTTCGATCTCTTTGTTCCAGATAAATAAGGTAACTCCACGTTTCTCTTTTCTCGCTCCTGCTTGGATGCCGTGTTCCACTGTCAAAATACGACATTGTTTCAACACAGAAGTTAATAACGTCCTGTTTCTTTTCAAAATTCTAATACTCCTTGCCTCTATATGTAGAAAAACATCATATAAGGGTTATGTGCTTCACTGCACAGGTATCAACAGGTGCTTCCCGTAGTCTGTAGCCTTCCACGTTATCAGGTCAACAGCCATGTTGATGGCGTCCAGGAGGTCTTTGGGTGACTTCTTCTCTGGGAACGGGAGGTACTCATACTCGAGAAAAATCGTTGTCATTGGTGACAGGTCGGGATGTCTGAACCTGATCCGGTTCTTCTTTGCGTGGGCGTAGAAGATATTCTCTATGCGTCCTTGTTTGCTAGTATCCCGTGAGCCTCTAAGCCTATACTCTCTATGGTTCACAGGGTACATATCAGGCAAGGAGTCTAATACCTGACTACCGAAATACTCATTCACCATGCACGTCTCAATATTGGTACTCTCAGGGTTCCACTTCTTATGGTACTCTGTTATGATGTCAGCTTGGTCTATCACTGGCATCTTACCCCTGAACATCTCCACCACATATATCAACTGGTCCACATAGTCAAAGGCTATCACCGCTATGGCAAGCCATGAAGATACAGCACTCGTCGAGCCTGTGCTAGGGTCGACCCCCATAAATATTTTCAAGCGGTTGTCCTTTGGGAGTTCCCAGTAATAGTTGTCCTCGACGTACTTGGCCTTGAAGTGTGTCCCACCTGGAGGGCTGGGCTCGTTGAAGTACTCCTGATAGAACTCTGTGGGGTTGTCCACGTAGTCAGCACGAGTCCGCTCGACTACCTCGTCGTTCCACCCTGTCTCGGTCTTGGCATCAAAGGGCCAGAGATAGGTACGTACGCCGTCGACCTCTTCGTACAGGTCATTCTTCATAAGAGAGTAGTACTTGTTCTTTATTAACTTGGCATACCAGTCGTCAGGGTGCTTCCGAGTGCCTATGATGAGCCGCTTCTCGTGCTTACTCCTGTCCTGTGTAGGGAGTACTTGTACTCTAATCCATCGTTCAAGTTTATTGCGTTGCTCCTCGCCTGCCACGTTCTCTGTCTGCAAGATGTCGTCGAATACCAGGATGTCGAAACGTCTACCAATTATACTTGCCCTGCCTGCTATGGTCTTCATCGTGGGGAACCGCGCCTTCGGTCCCTTCAGTGGCCGGAGGTACCACTCGGTGAGCTTCCAGGGCTTGTCCCTCAAGAAGGGGAACACTCCAGGGTGTACCTCTTGTATGTACTCTATGAATATCTGTATTCCCCTGCTGAACTGGTTGGCAAGGTCTTCCTTGTCGCTGGCTATGAGTATCCTGATAGTGGGGTTATGACAGATGATGTAGACGAGTAGGCATTGCATGAACAGGCTCTTCCCGTGGCTCCTCGGTGCTAGTAATAGGCTCCACCTGTTAGCCATGAAGTGCTCGAACCATTCTAGCTGATAGACGAACATGTCTATAGCAAGGTATAACGTGCAGAACCATGCGAAATGCTTTACCTCTCCGTACTTCATCAGTTACTACTGTCCTCTGGTGCCTCATACGTCACGTCTGCGTCTAACCTCTCTGTGTCCTGCCCAAGCCTCCGTATTGAATTACTAAAGATACGGTGTGGGACAAAGCCCTTCGTCGATAGCCGTGGATGGAACCTCAGCTTGGTGATATTATCCCTCCATCCGAACTCCCATTCTGTGACTACTTGTACCTGTGCTGTAAGACCCATGTGTGTACTTGTTATACTGATCTCGTCCCCTAGTCTTATAGGAGACAGTCCCGCTATCTCACATCCCAGGAACAACAGGGCGTCCTCGTCCCTCTCTACCAATGCGGTCCCTAGTTCTGTTAGTTCATAGGGGTTGTTAACGCCTCTGTTGTTAACAGTCCTTGAGCGTGTGACCCCATAGGTAGCCTTGCTGTCTGCTCCTGGGTCAGGGCTGATGTCTGCTGTGTCCAACCTCAGGAGGTTCTCGTTCTGCTTGGGGCCATATAGAATAAAGCTGTTACGTACATCAACGAAAGAACGTTCCCCTGTCCATCGTATAACATCGGCATCTGTCAATGCGGCAGGGGCACCATCATTGAAGGTGCTCTTCCATGTGAACACTGTTGTGCCTATCTCCATGTAGAAGGCCACTCGGTCTATTTGCGCCAAGTCCTGGACAACTTCTAACCGTATCCTGTTCTCATACCTACGGGTGCTGAAGCTGGAGGTCGCCTCAACAGTGCCACCTGTTACAGCTGTAAGTACTACAAGGGGGTCAGGGCCTGAGCCTGTGCTACCGTCTGTTATCAGGTCGCCAGGGGTTTGGTTCGAAGCTATATGCTTGTAGGCCTCTCTCACGATACAGTAGTTTATCTTTTCCCAGATACGGGTAGCTGCAGCAGTGAGGTCTGTACCTACCTCTAGTTTGTTCGGGTTGATAGTGTCAATTATGGATATTGTCTTATCATAGCCGGAGGTATCTACGTCCACTTCAAGATATAGAAATCTCAAATGTATTGCAGCTTGACCACCATCCCTATCAACATCAAAGCGTACTGTAGCAATACCGTTAGCGTCTATTATATGCGAATATTCGTCAGCATTGAGTTCATAGACCGTCCTGATAAAATGGTCGTCCTGTACTAAGGTAGCCTGCTCAAAATACGTACCGGGGTTTGTCTTGTCCTCTACCTGTAGGTGTGAATGGTTGTTTGCGCCGCCTAATACCTGATAGACAACCCCCACACGAGCGCCTTTAATGCTATCATGCACATAGAAGTCCGAGGGGGTATCATGTCCTAAGTATATTCTGAAGTCATAGTCAATTGTAAAATCATTGGGTGCAGACGTTCTGTCATTATTAGGATCATCGAGCCATAGATGCCAGTAATCATCGGTATAGGTGTCTTCTGCTGTCGGTGTTCCCTGATATGCGTGAAAACGCCAAGTCTTCGTTCCTTCCATGCTGGCTGCCAGTACCAGTTTCATGCCGTTGAACTGGTCATTTGCCCAAGCCATAGCTCCAGCAACAAAATAATCTCCATCATCATAGAAGAAAAGGTCGCCGCCATCATTCTGTGCCACATCGGTAAAAGCACTATCTAGCTCGGAGTGTGCCTGTCCTTCTCTCAAGCCGCTACCGTCAAGGTCTTCCCTCATATCTTTAGTTATGACGACATCGTCGAGCTGTGACATCCAGTCCTTACAGTGTAGGCTCACGGTCTTGCTCCCTTGGTCGAAGATGGCCTTTAATATCCTCCCGTCAAAGATGTCTGTTGCTGCGGGTTTCTCAATGGTTATCCTTCCGGATCCGCTGTAGATGTTCTGTGACCATGCCCGTCCTGCTTTTGGGATTACTTCACCGCCTCCCCATATTTCAGTAGTAGTAACAAACGCAACAACCCAATAGGCTTCTATACCGTTTATAGTATCTTTGTACCAGTCGCCTGGAACAGTCCATGATACTCCATTAATACCTGCTATTTGAAAAGTATTGGTATCATCAGTAACTCCCGCTAAATTAGCTAATGTCCCCGCTCCATCTGAATACTTCCATGTTAAAACACCAGAACCATATACTGCGGCTGTTGTGACATTAAGAATAAAACCAGTAACGTCATTACTAGCAAAACCAAAATAGAATCCGTCCTGTCCTGCTGATGCTGATGCTGCATTAGGAAGTAAAAATACATCATCGTCTGTGTCTTCGGATATTTCTGTTGTATAATCTGTAAATACTACATCGTCTCTTAATACCGCACCAGCTAAGTCGCTTCTTCCATCCATTACATATTTCCGTGTCTTAGCACCTGTCGGGTCAGCTATTATGACTACAGATTCAGCAGGCTCGTTCAGCCTGGCTATGATGTGGTAGTCGAACACCTCTGTTTCTTGTATCTCAGGGTCATGTTTTCCTACGCCATATGGTGCTATCTTTACTACCATCTTTATCCCTCCAGATACCCCATAATAGAATATTCGATAATGAACGTTATAATAATGGTAATGAATATCTCCAGTGTTTGGTACGGGAAGAACAGCAGTATAAGGGCCAGAGTCACGATCATTAGAACCTCTCCAGGAACGCGAACGTCCATATGTACAATATATCCGTAGCGTCCCTACCTATGGGACGATAGTCAAAGTCCACGTTCTTTACCTTGACATTGGTCTCCGTTGTAGAGTCTCCCACATATATCACGCTGAAACGTGGGTAGTTGTCATATGCCAGTGCTGCTGCGGGCTGCATAAACCCCTTCATGGTCACTGTATTGGCAGCGGATAGGAAAGCATTGAACCTGAATATGCGCCCTATGCGGTTCGGGTCGTTCACAACAGAAGCGCTTTTATTTTCTTTTAGAGTAAGGGTCTCTCCACCTGTGTTCTTTTTGGCTGAGAAGGACTTTGCCTGTACGGGGAGGTCCATTGTCACACCGTTGCTATGCTCGTACGTTATCATCTCTGTCATTATACTCACTCCGCGAATGTCTGTGCTATCGTGGACAGGTTGTTGATGGCCCCCAATATAGCAGACATCTTACTATTTACCCGTTCCCCAAATATGGCTATGCTTGCAGCGTTACCCACAGCCACGCCAAGAGCTGCGGCAGCAGCAATAAGACCAATAGCAGCTACCCCGAACGTGGCTGTTGTTATTGCAGCCTGCAAGGTGAACCATGCCACAGCCGTACTTATCACCTGTTGTATGCTTATAACGACGGCCTGTTGTAAGGCGTCCAGTTGTATCCCTGCTATCGTGAAGACGTTCTGTAGGAAACCGACTACCGCAATAGCAAGGCCTGCCGCCTTACGTGCAGTCTTGGCTACCTCGGCCCGTAGTTTCTGCTCTTTCGCTGCTATATCATCAGCCTTCCTAGAGATGTTATCGAGCTTAAAGTTTGCTTCTGTGTCGTCAAGTGCCACCTTCCCCTCTATATTGAAGCCCTCACTCACCGTAGGCACTCCCCGCTAGACCGTCCTTTACCTCGATAGAGACCTTTGTGGGGACGCACTCATATATCTCTGTGAGGTCTCCAAGCGGGCTTGTCGTCTCAGCATACAGGAGTACCACGTCGGTCATTGTTATCTGTATGTAGTCATTGGCTGACTTCTGCCACTTGAACACCATGTCCTTTGGAGTGGCTAGGGGGTTGATAGCATCGTCCCAGAGGTCGTCGTTGCCAGGGTGCATGGTGAGGGTGAGGGAATATTTACGTATGAAGTCCTCTACATATGCTATTGGTATGTGTTGCTGGTCAACATTGGCGAGCCACCACTGTCCTACAAGTGCGCTGAGTCCAGGGTCTATTGTGAACTCGAATGACTTCATGCCGTCCAGGTCGTTACCGTCCCATGTTGCCGTTACCAGGTCGAAGAACGGGCCCTTTGTCGCAGTGGCTGGCAGCGCGGGTGTGCTTGTCAGGACGAACCCTGGGTCTTTGGAGTCCCTGGCTACCCAGTCTATGACAGCGACAAGACCTGGGACCTTCCTGTCGTCCATGAGTTTGAGACGGGACAGCATGACGCCAGTGTACTGTATGCCCCAGTCTGCCCCTGTTCCCTTCCTGTCATGTTGTAGGGTGATACTTGGGAGATAGGCGGGAGTTATGGTGTGGACTGTTGCTGCTGTGGAACTTGCTCCCATGGCAAGCCATAGGGGCACACCGTTCTGAAGGATGACCGTCCAGTTACCCTGTCGTACCATGTCTGTCTTCCCGATGAATGTGGGTTCCCGTGCCCCTACTGGTGAGGACGTATATTGGGCTGTATATTTCGGTGACGGGTGTGTGGCTTTTTCTCGGATCAGTCCCAGTAAGTATGTGGTGTCACCTGCGCCAGTTATCACGCTGGTACCCCATGCTGCCTCTATCCCGTAACTGTCCTGAAAGCTTGTTGAACTCATTATTCATTTACCTCTTTATGCTGCATAGTAGCATTCTAGTTCTACGCTTGTTAAATTGAAATCTCCTGCGTTTGTTGCTACTACTTGGATACGTAATGCAACGCTGTCATACCCACTGGCATCTGCCGGAGTAAAGGGATATGTGTATGTATTGGGTGATGTCCGGTTCGTTGGGCCTGAGTTCAATGTCGTGACTGTGTTGTATACTATTCCACCGACTATTACATTGTCCAAGTAGTCGTCTGCGTCTGCGTCCTGTATGCCTACCCTGACATCTCCAACGTAAAGTTTTAGTCCACCTTTTACAGTCGGTAATGGACACCTGAATATAACGGTAAAATCAGTACCGTCCACGTTCTGGAAGACTGTGTGCCAGCTCATAACTATTTTGCCTACTTGGTCTTCTAGCTCAAGGATACACGGCACCATAGCCGCATTAGCAGCACCGAACATCAACAAATCAGCGATGTCCGTAGATGTGATATTATCGCCTCCACTGTCAAACGTGGCTACTCCTACTGTCCCAAGAGTTCCATAGAACACAGCAGATTTATCATTTCTCAGACACATTGCGTTTGTTATTGCGTTCTGTCCATCTACTCGGAAATATATATCGTCTCGCGCATCAATGAATATATCAGAGGCACCAGTCAGTCCGACAAGATAGACGTCAGTGCCGTCGAAATACAGACGCACATCATCCGCAGCACCCGTATAGAACCCTTTGTTATCGATAGCGTTCTTTATTGCTCCTAATGGTGTTAGTGGGTCTTTTGCCTCGACAGCTGTCACCGCTTGAGCGTCAGTATATGTCGCGTGTAGGGCTGCTAGCTGTGCGGCTGTTATGTGTTTAATATCAGCAGCATCTATATTAGCTAGGTCATTATGGTTTAGGTCTCCTGCTACTGTAGCCGTATGGTGTGCTGTTGCGTTAGCGTCGTGGTCAAAAGCCCAGTTGCTAGATATTGGTGCAACAGTGACCCCGTTAACTGGTGTATTATCTATCTCAGATATTAATAATCGTAGGTCAGTGTATGCCTTGATGCTCTGTTGGCTCGCTAGACCGTCCTCGTCATCAGACGCCATATCGTCCTCGTCATAGAACCTGTCTATCGTACCGCCCCCTGCCGTGAACTCCAAGGTGTCAGTCACGAGGGCGGCTGTCGTTGCCCCGCCGTATGCTGTGGCTGATACCTCCATGGCAGTGAACACTGTCATGAGTATCTCAGACACGAACTTCGCACCTACTGAGTACGACCTGTCCGAGATGTCGGCTATGCTCAAGACCCTTTGTTTTGTAGCTCCTGTTATGGGAGTCCCAGATGCCAGTATCCTGTCCACCTCGTTCTCTATCTCCAGTTGCCTGGCTGAGTCTGTCTTCGTGTGACATTCTATCCTGACCGTGTAGGTGACATTACGGAACTTCTCTGCTACGTCTATGTCATTATCATAGTCCCTTCGGAGGGGCAACCACACGAACACAGCGTCCGCTACCTTGGTATTTGGGACCCTCTGAGAGTCCTCTATGACGTACTTGATAGGGTCAGGCTTGGTGCCTCCAGTCCCGACGTTCCATTGTGCGCTTATACTGGCTGCGATTGCCTCTCCTACTGTTGCCATGTCATCACGTCACTCTGAAGTCTATGGTGTCCTCCGCTCTCGACTGTGGCTCTGTGCCCATGAGGAGCCGTTGGTACCGTTCCTCCATCTGGTCAGACCATATCACAGGACGGGCGACACCTAGGGCCGCCTGTCCCTGATGGATGTATTTCGCGTACTCTATCCAGTTAACGATAAGGTCTACTGATAGCTGGACAAAGCCAGCAGTGGACAGGTCTTGTGTACCCTGTGCCTTGTCCTGTATCCATGCCTCTGCCTGTATTGCCAATGCGGTCACTTGGGCGGCTAAGACATCTGCAGGGAACTCACCGAGGTACCGTACCTTTACGTCTGCTTCCGTGACAGTTACCATCTATATCACCCTGTCGTGTTTACCTCTCTAGTGTCCTCCAGTGCTTTTATCTTGGCCTCAAGTTCCTCTTTCGTGAGGATCAAGTCCTCGTCTTTCTGTTTAACAGGCTCGAAGTACTTTTTCAGGTCAAGATACAACAACCTTAACGTATCGTCAACGTTGCGCTCTTTGTTCTCTTGTTTCTTCAGGTCTGCAAGGAACGCCCATATCATAAGGAGTCCCAGATACATGACGACGGCAAGCCGTGTCAGTGGTATCTCAGTCACTTCCATTATGTTAAACCCTGCTAGTAAAAGACCTAGTAGAGCTAAAAGAGCCATATGCAGTTTTAGTTTGTCCTGTATCGCTTGAGTGATCGGTTTACTCATTGTTTTTTCTCCTATGATAGTGTAAGGGGTCAATCCGCCCCTTACGATATTATACTATGCGAAGTCCACGTCTTCCATGAAGCACACGGCTTTTGCGTGGGTCGTCCTGAGCGTCCCTGCCCATTCTACCCAACCACGCCAGACCATGTCGCTCTCGTCCATCGCCTTAGCAAGCCTTACTCTAGGAGCAAGCACTTCCTGTAACGCATGGTACAGTGGGTTCTTCGAGACTGCCACCCAGATACTGTCGTCTGCGGTGTACACGAACGGATAGATGTCCTCGTTGGACTCTTCCACAGTGAATGTAGAAGCGTCTATCTCTCGCTCGATGTGCATGTTCAGACCTAGGTTCGTGATAGCGTTCCTCTGTGGCCCGCCTCCATTAGCCAGTAACAGGTCAGCGTACTGGTCAATCTTGGTCCCTAGGATCCAATGATATGGCCCTTGCACACCGTTGGTTATGAAGTGGTTCTTCACAGCAATAGCGTGAGTGTACAGGGCGTCTGCTGTTGCTACCAGTGTAGCGTCAAGTCCTGCACCCAGGTCCGTCCCTGTCTCTGTGATACCTGAGATGGGTTGAGGTATGTCAAGTCCTTCTAGTACCAGCTGCGAGATCTTGTTGTTCAACTGACGCATAGCCTCACTGGCATCGTCTGCCTGTAGAGGTACGTTCTGCCGTCTGGCGGACTCTATCTCGTTGAAGTCCCATTCAAACCCATATCTCATAAAGACAATGGGGTTCGAGCCTTCCACTCTTGCGGTACGTACGCCAGTCCATGCCTTACCGTCTCCTGAGATAGCAGGCTCGTGGACTTTTGCCAGGTAGTACCAGTAGCTCTTCACAGATGGCGGGATAGGTTCTGTTGGGAACCAGTTCCGATATCCGGTCTCGAATTCCAGAGCTCCAGTTGCAATGGGCTTCACGTACTCTAGCATCCTTGGGGTCATTGTGAATTGTGTCATTACCATCAACTTCCCAGGACACACTTCAGCCATTTCTCGTTTGCAACGTCAGCGCTGAACATGTTCGCCACACCTATCTTTGTCATAGGTAGAGTGGCAGAGTCAGCGCCCACGATGGCTAGACCGTTCGCAGTTGTGGCTCCATCGTTCATTAAGATTTGGCCTGCTGAGTTCGCGCCTAGACTTGTTTTCGCACGCACCCATACCTCTGCTCCTGCTGAGCGTGGGTATACAGGCATCATGACGGCAGTACCGTATGCAGTACCTACGTCATGCCCTGGTGCGTTCCCTACAACGCCGAATGAGATGTCTCCGTCAGCATCAGCCCATGCAACCGCCCTATCGCCCTCACCTGTGGTAGTGACGATGTGACCTGGTTTCACGGCGTCTGTGCTGTTGAGCATCCAAACGACATAATTCCCTTTGCCCTCACGAATGAGGATCTTGTTCGGTGCCATCTATTTTTTCTTGCTCCTGTCGTGCGGTTTAGACTGGAACACTATACCGTCCGTTATGGGATCGCGTTCGAAGTCGTCAGGGACCGGAACGCTGGCAGGTATGGGTTCTCTCACAGGTTCTATAGGAGCAGGCGCACGTACTGGTTCCGGCTCCTTCTGTGTTGGTAATTCTACCTCGCGTTCTACCACGACAGGTTTTGTTGGTTCTTCTTTCGGTTTTATAGACTCCAGGAACAATTCTCTGAGTTCCTTCATGTCTTTGCGTAACCCCTCAATGGGGTCTGGCTCTGGTTCTTTGGACATTTTTAGTTCATCCTCTGTTGCTTCTGCTCTCTGCTCATATCTGTAGCTGGAACCCGATTCCATTCGGACGTTCACGCCACAGGCTGTTAAAGGACATAATGGTTCCTTGTCGACAAGGACTCCTAAATGGTGCGGCATTATGTCAATAATCGTCTTGTCGTCCCTCCACCCATGCTCGAACCCTTCCGATAGTGGCAGGGGGTCAAAATTAACTACCTTGTCCTGCATGTGTCTTGGTAGACGGTGGAAGTATTCTGTGAAGAATGTCGTGTTGGCAATCTTTCTCTTGCCTTCCTTGTCATAGGAATACTCGACATCTCCTAGTAATAGGTGTTCAGGGACTGGTCCAGGCTTTGGTTTACCGTCCGCGCCAATGATGGAAGGGGGGTGTCCCAAGGTCAAGGGGACGTGTCGCCTACGTTTTACAGCTGCCTCTAGTTCTTCAGGAGGTCGTACCGTACCGTCTGGATAGGGGTCAGATGTTGCAGCGACAAGCCTACGTTTATAGCCCAAGTCGTTTCTTCCTCCGCTTCGCTTCTTCTGCCTGGTCTATCTTGTACCGTCTGTCTGCATCGTCTGAGGCGTCCTGTCTATGCTTGCGGTCTGCTTTTCTGCGCGCGTTCTTTTTCTTCAGGTACGCATCTCTCTTACGTTGCTTTTCCTCTTCTGACATCTCTGGCTTTGGCTTGTCGAGTAATGACTCCCTGTCCTCTCGCTCCTTCTTGAGGCGCCAGCGCCACTTCCTCGCGGCACCTGACTTGCTCTGCTTCCAAGGAGTACCGTCCTGGTCTGTCTTCTTGGGGTCGGACGGGGGTAAGTAGAAGGTCTTTGGGATCTCTGGGACTGTGGTGTATGTGAGGATGCGCCCTAGTTTGTACCTGAGGACACCTGAGCCATTGGTGACATCTGAGCCTCCGGACACACCTGGAGCCGCCAATAATGTTATTAACTGGCTCACAGACCTGTGGCTCACTAAGAGGTTATGTAACCACCCAATAGGGGGTTTGTCTGCGTTAAGGGACTCATGCGGGGGCTTGAAGTACCCGTGTGATACGTACCACCTCCATATAGTCACAAGTCCTCGGAGTGTCGTCTTGATCTTCTTGTCGAAGTGTAACGATGTGAGGTTCTTTATGTTGTCAGCAAGGAACGCCAGTATGGTGCGCATCTCCTCTATCTGGGTCTCTTCTATCTCTGTGTGTGTGACTGTTGCCTGTGTCATTTCTTCGGTCCCTCCGGTTGGTCTGGGTTATTCGTGGCTTCCTGTTCCTCTGCTGTCTGGAAGTTGAAGTCTACCTTTGAGTCATCTCTGAGGCTGAGTAGCTCTTCGCCGCCGTCTATTGGTGGGTAACCCCTTCTCTCTCTAGCCTCGTTGATGGTCAGTATGGACTCTACTGCTACAGCATCAGACTGTGACTCGTTCATCTCAATCTTGGACTCTTCTTGCTTGCTTGTGGCGAACCTGCTGGGCCACTTGAAATCATAGTCCTGGTCCTCAAAGCCCATTTTGAAGAACAGTTCCCTGAGATAGAACTCTTGTCCCTGTTGTTCTGTACCGATAAGGCCCGCTGCAATATCAGAATTTACCTCGGCACCACCGAGTGAACTGTCAGCCAGTCCTGCTAGTACCTGTTTGGGAATACCTGTCCGTATGGCTACCTGTGATAATAGGGTGTCTACGTAGTCTGGGAAGTTCATACTCGCTGCTTGTGACTGGATAAACCCGAACTCGTCAATCACAAGGTCAGAGTAGATTATGCCTCTTTTCGTTGACAGTCCTGTGAGGACTGCTTTAGCAGCGTCCACCTTCTCTTTTGTCACAGCTCCGCGAATCTTCACATAGAACACGCCGATCCCTGTCTTGATACTGTACCAGCCCATAGAGAACAGGACCTGTCTGATATAGGTCAGGGCGTCCCATATGCCCACCGTGACAGCCAGACCTCTGAACGTATTGTCTCCAAAGGGCCTAGTTACCATCAAAATGGTGTCCTTGGTATCAATGGGGTCTACCTGAGCAAATGAACCGTCTGGGTTTGTGACATTCACCTTAAGCGTCTTGGGTTGTCCTTTAGCGTCCCAAGCCACTACGTCTGTGAATAATGGTGTGTAAATGTCAAGTCTTGCTATCTTGGGCTGTAACTCGTTCTCTGTGTCATTCTTGGCGGGGATAACGTCAAGCCAGGACCAGCCGAACTCTCGCTCTGCTGCAAGCCATTGAGTGAGTTTGTGCTTGCCGTTCATCCTGATAAGTTCGTCCTGGACAGGTCCATTATACCTGTGTATCTCGTCGGTCCCTCTCTTTACCAGGGTGAAACCATCATCATAGACGACCTGCGCCACTCTATTGATAATATAGCCTGCTATGGGGTCTTCCCTGGCGACTATTGCCTGTGACGCTGGCTCGTACTTGTTAACGGGGTCCAGCATGATAAGGGTCGGTATGGCTGTGGAAGGCGTGTTAGCCTCTACTACACCTCTATCAGTGACTCTAACGGCAGTCTCCTGTCTGTATGACTGATTGCCCGTTATCATCTTTATGGCTGCGTCCTTGGCTTCTTCCTCTCGATAATCGGTCTGTTTGCCCTTGTCCCGTTTCCACACCCAACTCATGTGAACGACCTCACCTGGATTATCGCCCGTACCTCTTCTTTTGTGATCTTAATCATCAGCGCCTTCAATGCGTCTAATATATCAGTCCGTGCGGGCTGTCCTGGATGGTCTACCTTCCAGAAGTGAAATTTTCTACCGATACGTGTAAAACCTAGGGGAAATTTACCCTTTGCCCTAATATCGTGCCTCCTGGCACCGTCAAATACCCACCTAGCATATCTTATACCGCTACCTATGATAAGTACTACAGAGTTCCCGAACACGCGGGTCTTTAACGATGAAGCTAGCCTTCCGGTCTTCCACCTGCCTAACATGGTCTGTACCAGGCCTCGTCCGTCTGTCTCTAGTCGTGCTGCGATGTTGTTCCGTGCCAGTACCATGTCTGCGGGGAACCTGTCCCGCAGTTCTTGTAACTTGTCAGGCGTTACGACTATGACAAAGCTCATTTTTCTGGCCTCTCTAGTTTGTGCCAGCATGTACAGTGAGAATCACATGCTCCGCACCTTGTAACCTTGTAGTCGTGTTTCTTGCTGCGACCACGCCTATTGTGTGGGTGACAGGTGTCGCACAGCCACAGGCTCATTATTTCTCTACCTCCGCCAACTGTGCCTTCAATGCCTTGATTTCCTTAGCTCTTGCAGCTTTGGACAAATCTGGCGTTAAATCATCATAATGCTCGTCTTCCATAATATCGAGGGTCTCCTCGACAGCCGATTTTTCGACAGGAATCACCAATTTACCGTCTACGAGGTCTACATCCTCAGAACTAACATTTGAAACGCCGATATTCTCTTCAGGAATACTTTCGGACACCTCTCTCTTCTTCCGTTTCTTAGGCTTCTCAACACCCAACTCAGGCATGTCCCCGACCGTCTGCGCTGGGACATCCCCAACGACCTCAAATACCCAGTTCTCAACGTCACAATACGAACACGTCCCTAAGACATGCTCTGGAACAGTCACCATGGACTTACCAGCCTCATGCTCTTTCTTAATACATCTCGTGCATATCCAACTCATTTCTCATCAATTCCTACATGTTTCTCTGCTAAAACCTTGAAATCGTCCATTATCGCCCGTATTTCAGGTATATTACCAATTTCAGTCACTGGTGTCCCTTCTGGGGAAAAACCAACGACTTGTAACCGTAAGTATCTGTCACTATCACCAAACTTCATTAGTACTCCTCTTTCGTCCATTTCTTTCCATCTCCAAATTATGGTACCGCTTTATAGTCCCAAAATCAATCTTTTTTAAGATTCGAGTGGATGGGTAGTGAATCATGATTCAATTGGCGCTAGACTATAAGGTCAGACAGGACATATGATCAATGGTCATTAGTACTGTGTGACGAGTATAATGTAATACCATTACGTGAGTAGTGTATGGTGTACTATTATGTGTTGTGTATAGAGGGCTACTCTCTCCCAATACAACACTTAGGATTAGGGCATACTACTATATGTCCTACATGCTCAGAACAACGTAGCTCTAGTTGTGTATAGCATTCCCAACATAGTCCTAGACATGTAATATCTATAGGTAGTGTTGTGGTTAGTGGTTTATTGCATTCGGGGCATATCTTCATAGTAAAACCTCTATATCTCATATGTCTACTCTATTGGTATTCCATTATCTACAGGTTCTGTTTGGTTAACTGGCATTCCTTTATATCCACAACTACAGGAAATACTTATTGTCTTACGTATGCCACCATGTAATTGTTTCCATCTCCATTCTGTTATTAGATTAGTGTCTGGTTCACATGCAGGGCATAGTATCCTAGCTTTGGATGTTTCGTATTCTAAGCTCATTGTTCTAGTTCCTTGAGTACATCAACCAGGTTTAGTATATCAGGATTAGTTACCAAGTATACTTCTTGGATAATCAGGTTATAGAGGTCTACAGAGTCAATACGTATTCCTATTAAGGCATTACGGATTCTACTAACTATCTTGTTTTCCCATTTTTCTTGTTCCCATTCTCTGTGTGTTAGTTTTCTTTCGTCTTCGCTCATTGTTATTCCTCCAAGTAAGCATTATCAGTACTGCATCTAGGACATACCCAGGTTACTTTCTTAATAATTATTCCTGATCCTGAATGTTCATAGTGTACTACTACTATCATATGTGTCCAGTGGCACTTAGCACAGGTAAGTACATCAGCAAGAGTCATTTTATCATTTCCAATAGCGTCCGTATCATCTCATCACTAGGTTGTCCCCTTAGAGAGAATATGAGGCTCTTCTTCAAGGACCACGTGTCTATGAGGTCCTTGTCATATACTATAAATCCTACAGACTTGTTGATTATCTTCCTTAGGTGTCCTAGTGTTTCGTGTATTATTTCGTTTTCTTCTACTGTTATCATGTTTCATTCCTCTTTGTCTATAATCTTAAATCCCTTACGTGTTGGGACAATGGTAGGCTTCTTCATGTGTTCTATATGCTTCAACCATCGTAGTTGGTAGTCCATTAGGTCAATGTCGAAGTATTTCTTTGTAAACTGTTTAATATTCATCTAAGAGTCATCTCCCTCTACAAGTTATACATTCATTTTCAATGTGTTCGCATGGTTCACACCAATATGTACGCCACATTTCACCGTCGCTCTTGTTAGTTTCAAGATGAGATTTCATAGGTTTGTTACATTTAGGACAGTTTTTCATCTAAAAGTCATCTCCGCGTGTGATAATAAGGTGCAGTAGCCATTCTATCCCTAAGGATTTGGGCGCCCTCATTGTCTAAGGACTTGGCGTAGGCTACTGCTTGGTTCGGGCAGGCAAGGAGTACACAAAAGATCTGCTTACACGCTGAAATCAGTCGTAGTGCCTGCCCTGTGCGTGTATGTGCTGCTGGTGATATAAACATTACGAGAACTCCTCTAGTTTTGATTGTTTAGTTGCTGTTTCTTCAAAATACCAGTATGAACAGTGAGTATGCCAGAAGGAACATTCCCACAGACACCGCTTGCAGTAATGGAAGCAGAACTTACATAGCTCGTTCTTGTTTGTATTGGTTTCCAGCACTATGAGAACTCCCTCAGGAACGTCTGTGTGCCTGCTGATCTCCGCCTGCGATAGCTCGCATAGTGGACGTTACAGAGCCATTCGCCAGTGGTGATCATTTTGGTGGCGATGCGGTGGCACTTGTCGCATAGTTCGTATACGTGGGCGCAATTAACGTCATCATTCATCGAATATGACCCCATTTACCTCTTTTCGGGAAGCCAAAATGCCTACAGACTTGCTATCTCGTCCTTTTACTCTGGTAGTTGTCTTGTGGTTCTCAGGACATATGCACAGTCCTGTTTTAGTTCCAGTTCTGTTCCAAGATGCACATTTACCACATATTATGTTCATTGGCTGGTCTCCTTTCCCCACTGAGTAGCCATAGCCTGAGCAATCCCAAGATACGTAAGACTCCTTAATTTGCTTCTGTCTTTAGAAGGTGGTAGTCTGTGTAAGCGTTGTTCTCTTCCGTCTACAATGTCAGTAGGCTCTAGTTTAGGTAGTCCTTTCAACCATAGACACGTTGCTTTAGTATCACCATGCCCGAACATCCAAGGCTGTATTACCTGGTCTTGTCTACGACCTATGATTTTAACTGCGTGCTTGTGCATTATTGGGTTCTCGACACATATCTTTGGAACATCTGCTTCAAGAAGTGCCTTGAAGAACTCAGCACCTGCATACATCTCGTCCCAACGTCCTTCCTTCCTGTATAACCAGGACACTCCAGAGTTAGCGAGGCAGGTACATGGTGGGTGTGCTATCATCAAGTCCCATTCTTCCTCAAGCATGCCTAATATATCACCTCGAACGTGTTGCCCGGGTGACTCTGTTGGTAGCAGATCACAACTCCAAGCGTCATGTCCTTGTGCTTTAAATGCGTCCCGTACTGTTCCTGAGTATTCACATGCAATTAATACTCTCATAACCCTATATCCCCCTCTTCTTTAGATTAGGACGGTCACAACCGCAAGAATCGTCGTGAAGTCCACAGTTCGAGCAATAGATGAACGGCTCCTTTTCTTCGAAACAATTCTCTAAGTCAGGTCTAAATTCGCATCCTAAACAGTCACATCCACCACCTACTTCTTCGTCTGGATTACGTTCATTTGGCCACCTGTGTTTACATTCATTACAAGGAAACATATCAAATAGTTTCTTAGCGTAGGTCATAACCCTATATCTCCTTCATTTCGCATGGAACTTTGCCCCTCGTCTGTGCCAGTTAATAACCCTATTAGCAACATCCTTTTGCAGTGGAAATTGTTATTAAAAATAGTACGCATAATAGCTTGCAACATGATGAGTAAGAATATGCGTCTAGTTTTCCTACCTTCAGGAAGGATATAAGTGTTAGTGTTCTTCATGATTCTTTAGCTCCTATGTCCAGTTTTCGCTTATGATGTTATCGTGGCAGTCCCAACAGAGGTCAACTCTCTTAGGAAATTCACCAAGGTCATTCTTGTCTTTTGCCAATTTTGCTAGTTGTATCGAGTAAGATATTTGTATGCTTCCACACACATAACAGGTTCTCAATCCCCCACCCCCTTCAGTATCTCGATACGCACATACTCACAGTCTGGCGTCGTGCAGTAGAGCTTGATGATCCGTCGCTCGTCAGCAATGTCCGAGGGCTGTATCTCGAAGGTGAAGAACCTGTTCGTGTAGCCGTTCGTGTGACAGGTGGGGCATTTCTGTATCATTCTTCTGAGTCCTCCTTGTCCTGTTCCGGAGTATCATAGAGCATGTGCAAGACCAGTGAAGTCTTACCGTCATTCTCTAACTTGTCCACGTAATACCCACCATTAGGAGTGAAATCTTCTTCTAGCATTTCCTTTATGGTGTCCAATAATGCTCGTGTTGAGTGTATGCTCACGACTGCAACTCCCTGTCCCTAAGGTTCGTGTACCCTGACACACATCGTTTAGCATGTCTAGTCCATGACGGCGCGTTCTCTAACACTGATGACCAGAACCGTATCATAGCACTAAAATGGTCTATGCGTTCTTGTGTCGTCATACAACTGACAAGGGAGCCACCCTTCCATGTCTTAGAGTATATCTTGCACTTAGTCCTCATTTCCAAAACTCCATACCATAACCTCAATATTTTCTTTAGCTTGCTCGAAATATTCATGGGTAAGCACGAACCCATAGCGCGCC
>SDBT01006296.1_pt1 | contig 19738 bp, 7 predicted proteins | sample 2277101 | NCBI WGS metagenome assembly SDBT01 (sample SAMN10404973, study PRJNA504765) | marine sediment metagenome | isolation source: marine sediment core GS10_PC15, 103 cmbsf | place: Arctic Ocean: Southern Knipovich Ridge | collected 2010 | reverse complement strand
GGGGGAGATTCTAATCCCGGTCCGCTCGGTTTCTTTTTTCAAAAGCACCCAGTACACAAAATTCGGCACCGTCGGACTGTAGATATCATTGATTTGCTTATCGCTGATTTGATACTCGCCGCTCCTTATCAACTGTTTCATACGCTGTACTACCTGGGGCGAGGTTGTTCGGTCGGCAAACAGCAGCCCACCCAGCGCAATGGCATGCATGTCCGGCAGATAGCTTGCCGCCGGGACGCTCACCCTCCGCAGCAGGATATCGGCTCCGAGCATCTTTAGAATCTCAAGTTCCAACCGGGCCTCGTTCAACTCCGCTCGTGTTATCTTCTGGCCATCAAAGATATGCGCGACCGCTTCCTTCAGGCCCAGAGTTTTTCGCTTTGCAAGCTGCTGGAGATACGAACCGCCTACAAAACCGACCATTATAACGATGACGACTATCGCCATCACTTTCTTGTTGTTCTTGCGAAACCACCTGACTAAATTCATATCTGTACTCCGATTTTGATGCCATTAACCGGTTCTTCAAACCCAAAACTCTACACTATATATACTTACACAATATTTGCAAGAAAAATAGCTCTGGGCTAAAAAGACCCCGGCCGCAAAAAGGCACAAAAGGCCAAATCGGGTGTTGCCGGCTGAGGGGATATTTGATCGGAATTTTTAAGGAAAGTAGAAAAAAAGTATAGACAATTTACAGCGTATATGGTAGAAAACGTGTAACAATTCCTAACTTTACATCTTTTCTGGAGGAGAAACGGTTACCTTAGCTCGAAGAAGATAAAAATACTGTAACAAATCTTCATTTCTGTGCAGGTGGTTATTATGCGATAATTTTACAGGAGGCCAATAATGAGAAAACAAGCTGCTGTCGTATTAGTAATCCTTGGAATGATTGTTTTTTTAACCAATACCGGGCTTAGCGGATTTTTTCAGGCCGAGGCGTCCGATTTGGAAATCACACCTGCGGATGATTTTGAGCCCTCGGGTCCTGAGGGCGGGCCATTTACGCCATCATTTAAGGATTATCAACTAACCAATACTGGGGCCGGTTCACTTTTCTGGGGTGTCGATAACACCACGGGCTGGGTGGATTTTGACCCAACATGGGGGGCGTTGGACCCCTGTGAGTCAACAATGGTTGCCGTATATCTGATGTCCGACGTAAATTCGTTTTCAGGGGGGGTCTACACTGATACATTGACCTTCACCGACATAACCAACGGAGGAGACCAGACACGAGATGTTAATTTGTTAGTGTATGGCCCGGGTGTACTGGAAGTAACACCTGCTGAAGATTTTGAACCCACCGGCCAGGTTGGTGGGCCATTTGCGCCTTCGTCGAAAGATTACCAATTAACAAACATCGGCAGCAGCCCGATTAACTGGACTGCCGCTAAAACCGAAAGCTGGTTGGATTTAGACCCAAATTCAGGCGCATTAGACCCCAGTGTTTCCACGATGGTGACTGTGAGTCTGACATCCGAAGCAGATTCCCTGTCCGAGGGTATCTATGCCGATACACTGACCTTTACCAATCTTAATACGGCAGAGGAACAGACACGAGGGGTGACTTTGTCCATTGGAAGTATATCAGTCAGTCCCGGAAGCTTTGATTTCGAGATAAAAGAAGGATGCACCTTGACAGAGACCCTGACCCTTAACAACAATGGAGTCGAGGATATGAGCTTTACTATTCGCACCCGTGAAATATCACGCGAGATAACAGGTGGCCTGTCAGCAATGAAAGCGCCTTCCTCTATAGTTCAGGTAGGCTCAGAAGATAGTATCTCCCTGAAGTATAGTTTCAGCGAGCCGGTTATCAGCGGCAGCGGCGGGTATGACTTAGCGCAGATAACAGGTCTGGAATCGTATAAGCGGACGGGGGCTCCGATTGTCCCGGTTCGTCCGGTCAGGGTCCTGGTTCCCTTTGGTAAGAAAGTAGTGGGAACACGAGTAATTCTTCTGGATACACGTGAGTTACCAGGCACGTATACGTTACCGCCGGCCCAGGAGCCTCAACCTCTTAGTTACACCGGCACAGTAAAGCGGACCAAACCTGATCCCGCAATTTACGGTCAGTCAACACCGTGGCCTGGAATGAACCACGAGGAGGTTGCCACTCAATCCAAGCGAGGTTATCAATTATTCACTGTCAATCTGTTTCCACTGCAATATACACCCGCGACAGGCAAGCTTATTCACACTTCCAGGATGCGGCTGGAGATTGATCTGGCGGATTCAACTGCCGCGAACGTGTTCAAACCAACAGAGGCGGCAAGAGCAACACTGAGTAACATAGTGGACAATCCACATGCTCTGGATACGTATTCTTCGGCGAGCACTTCTGCACAGAAACTTGGAGAGATGTCAACATTGCCTGGTGGAGGTCCATATAAATATGTAATTATTACGAATGGGGCCCTTGAAGGCGCATCCGGTCCGTGGAATTTTCAGGCGCTCCGGGATACCAAGATTGCCAACGGTATAACAGCAACCATTGTGACGACCGAATGGATATACAGCACATATGATGGTACACGGCCGGACGGAGGCAGTGACAATCAGACACGAATTCGCAATTTTCTCATCGATGCTTATCAGACCTGGGACACGGAATATGTTCTGCTCGGTGGAACTAACGGTATTGTTCCGGCCCGGAAGTTTTGGGTAAGTACGCATACGAGCGAGTTAGAAACAACAACGATGCCGGTGGATATGTACTATGGCTGCGTTGAGCCGGCTGAATGCACCTTTGATAACGATGCAGATGGGAGCTATGGCGAGCCGACTGATGGCGTGGGTGGTAACGATGTCGATTTGTACGCCGAGATATATGTCGGGCGAGCAACGGTTGAAAATTCCACGGAACTGGCAAACTTCATCAAGAAAACTTTAACTTATGCTTCAACACATAATGAATACTTGCCTCGCATTTCGATGGTCGGTGAGTATCTGGGCTTTGGTGGAGTGGCACAGTATGCCAAGCCTGCGATGGAACAGATTCGCCTGGGCGGGGATTATGACGGCTACTTTACTTACGGGTTTGAGAATCATACGCAACCGGACTTTTACGATTTCAACACGTTGACGAATCTCTATGATGCCGACGGCACCTGGTCCAAGAACAATCTGCTTACTCTCATGAATGAAGGCCGGCATGTCTTTAACCACCTGGGTCACGCCAATTATACGTATAATATGAAATTATACACTTCCGACCTGAGTTCATTGACAAATACGGACTATTTCTTCGCATATTCGCAAGGGTGTATGCCCGGCGGGTTTGATACGTCAAACTGCTTTGCCGAAGTTATCACGTCTATGGAATATGGTGCGTTTGCAGTGGTTATGAATGCCCGTTACGGATGGGGCACATTCAACAGCACAGATGGTCCCAGTCAACGATTTGCAAGGCAATTCTGGGACGCGGCATTGAACGAAGACATGCTGGAAATGGGCAGGGCCAACCAGGACAGTAAAGAAGATAACCTCTGGGACATTAATGGTGGTTGTATTCGCTGGTGCTACTATGAATTGAACTTATTCGGCGACCCGCAGCAGGAACTTAGGTTTGAAGAGGCCTGCCAATGGATTGCTGTTGACCCGGAAGCAGGCACAGTCGGCAGCGGCGATTCGAATGACATAAGTGTAACTTTCGATGCGATGACATTAGCGCCGGGGACGTACGAGGCAGAGATTGTTATTATCTCGAATGATGCCGGAAGTCCCAGAATTATTCCGGTAACTATGACGGTATTGCAGGATGATTTGCAGGTTTTGCCGGCCGAAGGCCTTGAGTCCAGCGGTACAGAAGGCGGACCTTTCGAGCCGGCATGCACTGTCTATACCCTGACAAATATCGGCACCGGGGCTGTCAACTGGACAACGCTTGAGACCGAAGACTGGCTTGAAGTTATACCGTACGATGGAACACTTGGTGTGGGCGAATCAATAGATGTGAACGTTTGTTTCTCAGCGAACGCTGCTTCGCTTGACCCTAATGTTTACACCCAGATTCTGACGTTCCAGAATGCAGACAGCAATAGTATTAAACCACGCCCGGTCACCCTGACAGTGAAGCCGCCGGACTGCTTTACCGAATCTTTCGATGAGAATGGTGATTTGGAGGGTCTTTCTGTCACGTTCAGCCCTGACGGCTCGGCCGCTTACTACGAGGCCTGTCGAGAAAAAACCGATGAATTTCCTGTGGACCCGAATGACGGGGTGTATGTTGCGCTTTGGGACGATGATTTTGTCGAAGTTGCTTTCGCCAACGATGTAAACGTTTGGTTCTATGGTGTCAGCTACGACCGAGTCTATATCGGCAGTAACGGCTATATTACCTTCGGTGATGGCGATACCCAGTTTAGTGGGACGTTGGAGGACCACTTCGGTATGCCCCGCATATCGGGCACGTTTACCGACCTCGCTCCATCTGATGACCAGTGTATTTCCTACAAGCAGCTTGAGGATAGCTTGGTGGTGACATTTAAGGATGTGCCGCTGTACGGCGACAAAAACACTAAAAACAGTTTCCAGATTGAGATTTTCTTCGCTGACGGAACGATATGTATAACATGGCTGGACGCTGAGGCAACCGCTTTTGTTGCCGGACTTTCACGAGGCATAGGACTTATGTCGGAGTTCTTTGTAGAAAGCGAATTGGACGAGTATCCTCCGTGCTGGCCGTGGTGTGACTTCGACAGGGACTATATTGTCAACTTTGCTGATTTTGCGGTCATGGCTATGCACTGGCTCGACGTTGACTGCAATATACCATACTGGTGCGGCAAAGCCGACCTTAGTTTCGATGGTGTAGTCGCAACTGCAGATCTGGGCATCTTCGCAGGAGACTGGCTGACAGAAATAGAACAATGGTGGTTGTGGCCGGTTTCTCACTGGAAGTTCGATGAAGGCACAGGCGATATTGCATACGACTGGGTTGGTGACAATGATGGCAATCTCGTAGGTGACCCCAACTGGGTGACAGGCAAGATAGGCCCTTACGCACTTGATTTCAATGGTTTTGAGGACTATGTTGAAGTCCCGGATACAGTCAAAAATTACTTGGGAACTAATTATACGGTTTCGGCCTGGATCAACATAGATACGATATCCTCCCCCCAATATATTGTGTGCTACAGGCAGGATGATGACCCGGACGGAGTTCTTTTTCAACTCTATCATCAGACAAATGGGGATGTTCGATTTATTGTCAGAGATAACTCTGGGGATGGAGCGGCTGCGATTTATTCTAACGTTCTGACTATTAATAATTGGTATCATGTTGCTGGAGTTAGAAATGGTAACACCTTGGATGTTTATGTTAACGGCATTAAGGGGATTTCCGATTCAGCAACTTTTGGAACTATAACGGTAAATAACTTCAAGATAGGAGCTATCCAATGCTGTGGTTCAGGGGTCCCGGGCCACCACTTCGATGGGACAATCGATGATGTTCGCATCTATGACCGGTCTTTGACTGTTGAAGAAATCCAGCAGCTTTATGAAGAGGGTCGTCCTTATAAAGCAAATAATCCTAATCCCACTGATGGAGCAACGAATGTGGACCCGAATATAACTCTTAGTTGGCAGCCGGGCAAAGACGCAAGCTCACACGATGTTTATCTGGGTATGACCTTTGACGATGTAAATGATGCTAATACCGCTGATACCGGCATATACAGGGACAATGTCGATGTCAACAGCTTCGACCCGTGTGGCCTTGACCTTGAAACCAGTTACTTCTGGCGGATTGATGAAGTTGGCGATTCTAATACCCATAAAGGTGATGTCTGGAGCTTTACAACGTGGGCCGAATTTGATCCTAATCTCAATCTTGTTAGCTGGTGGGAGTTTGAAGAAGGTTCCGGCAGTAGTACGGCCGATTCAAGTGGCACCAACGACGGGATCCTCGTAGGCGATCCTAATTGGGTAGCTGGTAAGATAGGTGCCCACGCGCTGGAATTTGACGGTGATGGGGATTATGTTGATATCCCGGATGATGATTCGTTAACACCATTCGATCAGATTACTATTGCTTACTGGATTTATAAAAGAAGCGGACAGCATGCAGGAATATTTAAGTCCGCAAACTGCCCCAATGAATCGAATTCTCCTGGTAACTCAAGAGCATACATTTTTTATATTCGCGATAGCACTTCCAAGGTAGTTTTTCGCATATTTTCCTCGGTTAACAATTACGATACCGTCACAAGCAATAACCTTATTTCACCAAACCAATGGTACCATATAGCTGCAACTTTTGACCAGGGGTACACATCGATATACATTGACGGGCAACCGGATAGCGTTTCTACAATGTCAGTTACTTCCATTATGAATGATGCTCAACCATTAATTATCGGAGGTTATTGGAACTATTGTGGCACAGATACTTTTACAAGCTGCCTGGATGGCATGATCGACGATGTTCGCATTTATGACCGGGCTTTAGGTACTACGGAGATTCAACAGCTTTATCAGCAGGGGTTGTAGTTGAAATAAACTATAGAGCAGTAACAGTTAAGGGCTGGGGGCTGGTGGGCTTCCAGCCCTTATTTTGCCAAGCCGTCTATAAACGCTTCCGGCAAGAATCTTTGCTAAGGAATATCCAGCTACCATGAAGCCCAACTGACCAGATGAGGACTAGAATCGATACCAATATAAACCTGATGCTTTGCTGCCCAATTCTGTGCTGCACTACTTAATTTTTTATTTCCACAATTGCGATATACTTTAGCAACAGTCTTGTCTCCTTTTGTATTGAGTGTGTCAATAAGTTCTTTTATAATTTCTTGTTTTCCAATAGCAACGAAGGCGTAGAGTGCATTTTTCACGATTGCATCTTCCTTAGACTTTATATCCTTCAATAATACCGACTTTGTTTGGTCCCATATCTGTCTGAGCATATTTCCATCTTTTTTGGCTATTAGAAAATGCACTTTATCTTCGCTAGATTGGGGTGACCAGTTGAGTCTATCCAAAGCGTCTGCCGCTGCCTGAGCTGTATCCCAAGATTGCAACTCTCCAACCAAAGCTGAAATAGCTCTTTTGTCCCCTATCTGGCCTAAGGCTTTAATTACTTCTATGCAAAGACGATTCTTCCGATTCATAAATGGGGCAATGGATGGCTCGAACATATGACTTGTTACCTCATACAAGCCTCTTTCTGGTTCCTGACGTACACGACTATGCTCATATTTTAATGCAGCGACCAGAGTATCGACTGCGCGACTGTCTCTGAGCTTACCTAAGGTTTTTGCTGCTTCCTTTCGGACCTCCCAATTTTCGTCCCACAGCGCAGTAATTAGTGGCTTCAGGGCAGGATTGCTTATCTTGCCCAGGATTTCTGCTGCTGCTTCTCGAACATCACTATCTCTGTCTTTCAATGCAGCAATTAACGGCCCCATAGTATGAAGACCACCTATATTAACCAAGGCTTCTGCTGCAGCTTTCCTGACCTCCGGGTCCACATCTGCCAGTGCAGCAATGAGCGGCTTTACGGACCGGCTGTCTCCTATCTTACCCAGAGCTTCAGCAGCTTCTTTTCGTATATCACGATTCTCATGTTTCAATGTAACAATGAGTGGCTGCATGGTACGCCGCCCTCCTTGCTGGACAAGTGTTTTTATTGCATCCCTTCGGACCTGTGGGTTCTTATCCTCCAAGATATTAATCAGTGCTTGCACAGTCGCCCCATCCAACTCTAAACATTTGTCCCAGTCTTTCTTTGCTATATAATAAGGTCGCTGTTGTTCTTCGGTTTCCGGCTTCCAACCAAGCCTATCGAGGGCTTCTGCGGCCTTTTGCCGGACATCACTATCATCGTCTTTTAACGCAGCAACAAGAGGCTCGATTGCATGGGTATCTCCCACGCGGCCTAAGGCTTCTGCTACCTTTTCACGAATTTTCCAATTCGTATCACCCAGTGCGGCAATGAGAGGTTCGACAGCACGGCTGTCGCCTATCCTGCCTAAGGATTCTGCGGCTTTTTCCCGGGCATAAAAATGCCTATCTTTTAATGCAGCAATAAATAGCGGGGTGGCATGAATCCCACCTGTCTCAATCAAAGCTTCGGCCGCCTTTTCTCGAACTTTGTGATTATCATCTCTCAGCGCAGCAATGAGCGGCTTAATTGCGGGATTCTGTATTTGGCCTATTACTTTTGCCGCTTTCTTTCGGATTTCCGGGTTCTTATCCCTCAGCACCACAATCAGTGCTTCCACAGTCGCACAATCCAACTCTGCATATTTATCCCAGTCTTTCTTTGCTATAAAATAAAGTCTCTGCTGTTCTTCGTTTTTAGGTCGCCAACCGAGTTTATCAAGGGCTTCTGCCGCCTTTTGCCGGACATCACTATCATCATCTTTTAACACAGCAACAAGAGGCTCGAACACACGGCCATCTCCTACTCGGCTTAAGGCTTCTGCTGCCCGTTTTCGTTGGTCCCAATCAAAGCTTTGTAACTGCTCAATCAAGTTCCCTGTCTTATCTATTTGACTGGTGACCCTTGTATATGTGAAAACTGACAAAATTAGCAGTACAACGGATGAAGCCAGTAATAATAACAAAACCAATTTTTTTAAAACCCTCATGGGATTTATCTCCGCTCAAACCCCTGTTCTTTCGCAACAAAATGCGATTGTCCACAGCCTACATTCCGGACAAATTCTGCCTTTCAAGATAACAGGTGGCAGGTCACCTGGGTTGTAAAATGATCGTCTATTCATAATGCTCGACTCCTGCTATCCGGTTGGTTTATAAAGAGCCCTGAGTAAATAGTTTTACCGTAATCAATATCGGCAAATTTCAAGTGAATCTTCAATTACAAACGATTAAATGGGAGGCTATATTTTCCGATAAATTTCAGGCTTCAAACCGGACATTAACCCCGTAGCGATGTAGCATACCTGAGAATTATTGCGTAGGCGATAACACCCTCTTACTTTTATAGGCCAGATGCCTAACCCATTGTATACTGTCTTTGTTTCGTGTGGTAAAGGTGCTGTAAACTGAGACAAGTTCATAATACTGAAAATACTTGCGATGTCAAGGTAAATTTTGTATTTTAGTGCTGCCGAAGAGTTCAGAAGCATTGTTAAATGTTACGGCGGTTGAGATGATCAAATTCAAATGCAACAATTGTAATCACCAAATAGAAGCTCCCCAGAAGTATGCAGGAAAGCGAGTGCGTTGTCCCAAATGCAAGGTCCTGATTCGCGTTCCTGAGTCCGTCGGAAAAACAGGTACTCCGGAATCGGAACTCATTAAATTCCGTTGTCCCAGCTGCAATCAAAAGATGAGGATTACCCCAGACTATGCCGGCAAGCAGGTCAGATGTGCGAAATGCAAAAAACCTTTGCGTATACCACAGGCTTCGAGCCAATCGGTGCCTCCCACTGCGGAAGATCAAACAGCGGTTCTTCGAGCTGGACAAGAACAACAGCCTAAAAAAGAAAACATTTGGGACGATCTGGAAAATATGGATGAACTACTGTTTGCAGAGGCGCATGCGCCTTCGGCCGAAAGACAGAAGCAACCAGGCGAGTTTGATTACGAATCCAAGGACAGTGAATCCTCGGTGTATACAGGTCAAGGAGCATATGCGCAAAGACAAATTAGCAGTGATCGACCTAAGAAAAAACGTTCGAAAATTTTCATTGGGGCTGCGTGTGTATTAGTGCTCTTGCTGGTGGGCATCGCTGTTTGGAGTGTTGGTTCTGATTCAGGCAGCATTGAAAGAGAAATGGAGGTTGAACTTTCTGAGGTTCAAGAATTTACGGAGGATTACATTGGCTTATTGAGCGAGGGCAAAATTGACGAAGCAAGAGAACTTCTCAGCTCTGAATTACAAAGCGATGCCGAAAATAGTGAGTTAGAGAGATTAGCCGAGTATCTTGGTAAGAGCGATATAGAGAAATTAGATTGCAGGGCGACAAATTTTGAGGTACATCCTGAGGGTAATCAATTTTTTCTTTGCTATATGTTTCGTTATGAGGACGAAAGTCATAACATTGTCTTATCGGTATTGGAGATCGATAAAGAGTTCGCAGTTACTGGCATTGCGGTGCGAGAGTCTTTTGGTAACACGATTTCAATAGGGCCTCGCAGCTATAAAGAACTCAAAGATATCGCCTTTGCTGCTACCTTAGCAAAAATCAAATCCGTCTTTACCAAGTTCTTTTGCGGTTTCGCGGTTGTTATACTCGTGGCTTGTCTTCTTCAAACAATTTCGATGTGGATTGTGTTCGAAAAAGCCGGCGAGCCGGGCTGGGCGGCAATTGTGCCATATTACAATATGTGGGTATTGGCCGAGGTGGGCGACAAGCCAGGTTGGTTGGGACTGTTGTTTTGCTTCGGCGGCGCTATTCCATTTGTTGGGTCCATAGTGGTACTTGTTCTGTGGGCAGTCATATCGATTGGCGTGGCAAGAGCTTTCGGTCGTGGGGTTGGTTTTGGAATAGGATTAGCTCTTGTGCCGATTGTTTTCTACCCGATTCTGGCATTTACGAGCGATTAGTCCCTCGGGCACATTCTAACTGATATGACATACGTATCTCGTTACAATCCGGCCAGGTCTGCGGACCGTAAACTGCGTGCTAATTATTTATTCTTGACATATCCTTTCCTGCTGTGTATAATAAAGTTCGTGTTTCACCTCTTCGACAAAGCTTTCTTTAACAAACTCCGGTTTAGCATAGCAGGGGCAGGCTGCTTGCCCGTGCATTAAATCAGCCTGATTAGTAAGGTGATGTAATTTCCGGGAGGAGAAAAAATGTCACACAAAAAGAAGAAGCATTCCGTTTCTATTTGCAGATTTTTATTATTATTTTTTGTCCTTGTTTTTCCGATTGAACAGGCATTTGCTATAATTTACGGCGATGACGACCGCTTAGATCTTTATGAGTGTACAGACCAGGGCCTTGAGGATTTAGCGGACAATGTGGTTGTGGCCCTAATGGATTCAGCAGATATAACCTGCAACGATGGCAACTGTACTCCTGTTATGCCTCAGAGTCTTGCCGACTGGTACCTGTCAGAAAACCCTATAGGCAGCGGAAAGCCGATCTGTTCCAATGAGCGTTTTATCGACCAGCTGACTTTGGGTTTTTGTTCCGGAGTTATGGTAGGCCCCGACCTTATTGCTACCGCCGGACATTGCCTCACAAACCATTCTGATTGCCAGAATACGACATTTGTATTTGGTTATAAAATGCTGGACGCAAATACGCCTGTAATTACGTTCCCCGAAGACGATGTTTATTACGGCGTGGAAATTGTTGCCCATAGTGAAGACGAATCCGGCATCTGGACCGATGACTGGGCGATTATTCGTGTTGACCGGACAATAGTCGGGCATGAGCCGACCCCTATACGAAGAACCGGTGTTGTTGAAGAAGGCGATCCAGTAGTTACGATAGGACACCCGACCGGGCTTCCGACAAAGATCGAGCCGGGAGGAATTGTTGTTGATGCGAGGGAAGGACTGTTAGACTTTTTCCTTAGCAACAGTGATACCTTCGGCGGCAATTCGGGCTCAGGTGTCTGGAGCGGTGATGGGTCAAGACGTGAACTGATAGGGATACTTGTAAGGGGTGAGCTTGACTTTGAAACGGACTCGATTAATAGCTGTGATAGAGCGATCCGCTGTCCGGACAGTGGATGCCCGGGATGGGAAAAGGTAATTCGTTCAACTGAGTTTGCTGACTATGTTCCTTACGACTATATCGTTGTCTTTGCCGATCCGCTCTCAAAGGACATAGCCGTTGCTTCTGCAACCTTTCCGATACTGCATGACTATAATATCATACCGGGCTTTGCGGCGCATCTTGACTACCAGGACAAAGAGCAGCTCTTAACCGATCCGAATGTTGTATACATCGAGCCTGATCTGCCTGTTTACATCTCTGAGCTTTCCACCCAATCTGTTCCAGGCGGAGGCGCCGGCGAGACAATCCCTGATGGCGTTAGTATGGTAAATGCTCCCGCGGTCTGGCCGACAACAACCGGAGCAGGGGCGGTGGTTTGTGTTCTTGATACAGGGTTGGAAGTGGGTCATCCCGACAGGCCCGAGTCGCTGCTGCCCGGCTGGAATTTTATAGATGACAACTCGGATGTTGATGACGGTGAAGGACACGGCACGCATGTATCAGGAACCATTGCTGCTGCTATGGGCAACGGTATAGGTGTGGCAGGCGTAGCTCCAAACGTAGAGATTATACCTTTAAAGTTTATGGACGACAGCGGCTCAGGTTATGTAAGCGACGAGATCGCAGGTATTCAGTATGCGGTAGTTGGCGGTGCTAACGTGATCAATATGAGTTTTGGGACTTATGGATTCTCTCAGTCTGAGTATGATGCATTAAATAGTGCAGCAGCATCAGGTGTTTTATTGGTTGCAGCAGCAGGCGATGCCAACGACGATACACCGCAGTATCCTGCCGGCTATGACAATGTATTTTCTGTTGGCGCGTCAACTTCATGGGGAGACAGAGCTGATTTTTCAAACTATGGCCCGACTATTGATATTGTTGCGCCCGGCGTTGATGTCTTATCGACGGCAAACGGTGCTTATGAATTCAGGTCAGGTACAGCTATGGCTGCTGCTCATGTATCAGGGGTGGCTGCGTTGTTGTTTTCCTGGGGAGGAACCAGTATGAGTGCGCCGCAGGTTCGTGAGGCGATCGAGCAGACCGCAGAGGACCTGGGTTCGCCGGGACATGATGATTACTATGGACACGGCCTGGTTAATGCGGAAAAAGCGCTTGCGTTTCTTTTAGCAGAAGGTGTACCGACAAACTGTGCAGAAGTTCATGATTTCGGCTACGGCCGATTGGCCGACCTGAATAATGACTGTTACGTTTCATTGCTTGATCTGCAACTGTTTGCTTTTGAATGGCTAAACAATTGTGATGACGGCAATCAATGGTGCAATGCTGCCAATTTCGACGGAAGCGGAACGGTGTCATTTGCAAACTTTGCAACGTTTTGTCAGCAATGGCTCGGTTGTAACGATCCGCAAGAGTTGAACTGCTCGCCATGTATACCTAACTGGCCGACACCATAAAAAAACTAAAAACGAAGGGGGAAAAATGGGGTGGGGCAGCGACGGCCACGTTTTTTGCATTGAATAGCAAAACTTAAGTACGCGAAACGGTGGATTAATAAATGATGAACGTTTTGAACATACGTTGAAACCGGACATTGGCAAGCGGGTTTTGGATAACCAGAAATGATGATATTGGGCTACAAATGACGAACATCAGAGTTTTCTGTCAAGCTTTCTAAAACTCACGGCTTCTGCGATGTGTTCGGGGGCGATGTTATCGAGGCCTGCGAGGTCGGCTATGCTACGGGCGAGTTTGCAGATTTTGTCGTGGGCACGGGCCGAGAGGCCAAACTCGGTCATGGCCTGCTTGAGTAACATCTCACCGGCTGAGTCGAGCGGGCAGTATTTCTCGACCTGCTTGTGGGTCATTGTGGCATTGGTCATAATCCTGCCGTTGCCAAAACGAGCGGCCTGGACCCCTCTTGCCTTTACGACATCTGCCCGTATAGCGGCTGAGTCGGTCTGATTTGACTTCGAGCGAAGCTTTCTGAAAGTCACAGCCGGGACATCGATATGGATGTCGATTCTGTCGACCAGCGGGCCCGATATTTTCGAGATGTAGCGTTCTATCTGGTTCGGTGTGCACTTGCATCTTCTGGCGTCAGAGCCGAAATAGCCGCAGGGACATGGGTTCATGGCCGCGACGAGCATGAACTGGGCGGGAAACCTGACCGAGCCCTTAGCTCGCGAGATGGTGACATAGCCGTCCTCTAACGGCTGGCGAATCATCTCCAGGACATTACGCGGGAACTCGGCAAATTCGTCAAGAAACAGTATTCCGAAATGGGCAAGTGACAACTCGCCTGGTCGGGGATTTGTTCCTCCCCCGATAAGGGCCGGGCCGCTGGCGGTGTGGTGCGGCATTCGGACGGGGCGTGTTGCCAGCAGGGCCTTTCCCCTGTCCAACAGCCCCACCGCCGAATATATGCGAGTGGTCTGGAGCGATTCAGCCAGACTCAGGTCGGGCAGGACAGTCGCCAGCCTCTGGGCCAGCATAGTCTTTCCGGCGCCGGGCGGGCCAATCATCATAATATTGTGTGCGCCCGCAGCGGCAACGGTCAGAGCGCGCTTGACGCTTTGCTGTCCCTTGACATCGGCGAAATCAATATCGTATTTTGAAGCTACGCTGAAAAGCTGCTCGAGGTCAACCGCTGTTGTTTCCAGCGGCAACCGGCCTGAAAGAAAATCCAGGGCCTGAGACAATGAGCCTACGCCATATACCTCAATCTCTTCAACGACGGCAGCCTCTTTAGCGTTTTCCAGCGGGACAATCATCCTGGTAAAGCCGTTCGCCGCGGCGGTCATCGCCATGCTCAAGACCCCATTAACAGGCCGGACCCTGCCGTCAAGCGCGAGTTCGCCAACGATGAGGAAATCTTTTAGGACGGTGCTGGTGAAAACGCCGGCGCCAAGCAGCATTCCAAGCGCTATAGGCAGGTCAAAGGCAGGGCCTTCCTTCTTTATGTCCGCCGGCGCAAGATTGACCACAGATTGGGTCCTTGGGTACTTGTAGCCGGAGTTGATTATCGCACTTTTGACCCTTTCGGTGCTTTCCTTCACAGCGGTGTCGGGCAGGCCCACGATAAGTGTCTTTTCAAATCCGCCCCGCGCAACGTCAACCTCGACCTCGCAAACAAAGCCTTCAATACCAATCAGTGTAACACTGTGTAATCTTGCTAACATAGTTTCCCCTCTTTTTGGAGTAAGAAGTGTATTCTAAAGCAAGTCTCCGCCGACTGCAAGTGATTTTAGTCGTCAAAAAGATAAATAGTTTCCGAAGAGAACACTTTTCAGAAATCGCTGGCTTTGCAGCAAGCAAAAACATAAAATAAAGGAAATGCGAAACTGGCTGCAAAAATTAGCGGTTCAAAACACGGGCAGGTCGCTGCGGGGCCTGATGTTTTTTACTTTGCTGTATTTGTACCTATGGTTAGTGGTTGAGATGCGGCTTATCTACCACGGCGGGGGGACAATAGCGATTTTTCCTGTATTTTTGCGAGGTTGGGAGTTTTTTCAGCCATTTTTGTCTTATCCGGGTGGCCCGGTCGAATATGCTTCGGCTTTTCTGGCACAGCTTTTCTATTATTCCTGGGCCGGCGCCGGTGTTGTGACATTACAGGCCTGGCTGATATACAGATGCACCTATTTTATTCTAAAGGCCATTAACGCAGAACGTTTTTATTATATACGCTTTGTGCCGCCGATACTTTTGCTTGCAATATATGGTCAGTACGCCTATCACTTTACCACGACAGTGGCCCTGTTGGCGGCGCTGGGTTTTGTATGTCTATACCTGAAAATAAGGTTAGAAACTACATTGCGCCGTTTAGCTGTTTTCCTGCTTCTGTCGGTTATTCTATATTACATTGCGGCAGCGAGTTATCTGCTCTTTGCTATAGTATGTGGGATTTACGAGTTATTTTTTGAGCGGCGGTGGCGGATAGGGTTACTGTATTTATTTTCGGCTGTTCTGGTTCCATACATCGAAGGTGTTTTGATTTTTGGTGCAAGCTCTGTCAACGCCTACAGTCAGCTACTGCCTTTTCATTGGAACAACTTCGTTAGTGAATTCAGCCAGAGAATGCTAACAGCGGTTTATTCGCTTTACCTGTTGGTTCCGGCAATTTATGTTTTGTTGGGACTTCGGCAACTTGCTTTGGCCGGCAGGGCGGTGACGAGGAAAAGAGCCGGCAAAAAACAGCGGCCTAAACCCATCAAGGCAAAGAGGCAAAGACTTTTCGGCCTGCTTCAAAACACGAATATCAGATGGGTTGCAAAATCACTGTTGTTGTTGGCAGTTACCGGTACGGTTGGGTTTTTGTCATTTGACAGCAGGGTGAAAGCTACTATAGAGGTGGACTATTATGCCTGCGACAGGATGTGGGACAAGGTCATCGAGACCGCTGACCGTCAGCCGGAAGGGTATATGATAGCCCAAGCGGTCAATCGCGCTTTATACCACAAAGGCAGGCTGGGTTATGATATGTTCCGCTATCCGCAGTATCCTGACACCCTGCTGCTTACAAACGAGGACTTTCTCACCGCAAGATGGATCCAGTTCGGTATTTATTTTGATCTCGGTCACATAAGTGTGGCTAAACGGAAGTTAGCTAACTCGATGGAAGCATACGGACATCATCCAGTACTTATCAAGAACCTGGCTCTTGTATATATAGCACAAGGTGATGCCACAACCGCCCGGATATATCTGGAAGCGCTTGGTAAGAATCTGTTTCATGCAGTCTGGGCCGGCAATTTGCTGAGGCAACTTGAGTCTGACCCAAATCTTTCGGCCCTTCCGGAGATTAGCCGACTGAAAGACTTGATGATAAAGAAGGATTACGCCTTGTCCAGGACATATGGAGGGCTCGATGTGCTTCTGGACCTGTTACAAGAGAACAAGCAAAACCGGATGGCATTCGAATACCTGATGGCCCGGTATATGCTGTACGGCAAGCTGGATGATTTTGTCAATAATCTTGGCCGGTTAAATGATTTCGATTATGAGCGAATTCCGCCGCTATACGAAGAGGCCATATTGCTGTACTTATTAAATACACAGAAAAAAGTTAATCTCGGCAATTATACGATAAGTAAAGAATCGCAGCAGCGCTGCGATGCCTTTAGTCGCATTCTATATGCGTCGGGTAAACCCGGCGCCATTTATAAGCTGGCGAAAGATTACGGCGACAGTTACTTATTTTATTATACTTATGGTGTTTGGGCTGGCAAGAAATGAGCAGAGGCGGTCAGATAATTGTGATAGTTGTTTTGCTGGCGGCGGTAGCCGGTGTGGCGGTTTATATCCTAAGGGCCCAGCCTGATTATATCGGTGAGTATAACCAGGCTGATCGGGACCCAAAGATTCGTCCTGATTATCGTGATATTGTTATTCCTCCAAATATAGCGGCTTTGAACTTTCTGATAGAAGAACAAGGGACCGGATATTGTGTAAAGATACATTCTAAGCAGGCCCCGGCCATAGAGGTTTTCAGCAAAACACCAAAAATTATTATCCCACAGAACCGGTGGCGCCAACTTTTGAGCAAAAACAAGGGCCAGGATTTGTATTTTGACATTTTCGTGAAAAACCAGAACCAACAGTGGCGCAGGTTTTCTACTATTACCAATAAAATCGCAGCAGAAGAAATCGATGGTTACCTGGTATATAGGAAGTTTTATGCTGTGCATAACCAGTGGGGCAGGATGGGGATTTATCAGCGCAACATAAGCAATTACGATGAATCACTGATATTGGATAATACTTATTTTAGACGCGGGTGCGTGAACTGCCATTCGTTTTGCAATAACCGTACAAACAAAATGTTAATTGGTTTTCGCAGCAAGGTCTATGGCAGCAGTGCGTTGCTTGTCAATGATAAGGCGGTTGGAAAAATCGGCAGCAAACTCGGATACACCGCCTGGCATCCGAGCGGCCGAATGGCTGTGTATTCTGTTAATCGTGTGGCTCAATTTTTTCGTTCGGCCAGAAGTGAGATTCGCGACGTTCTTGACCTTGACTCGATGCTGGCTTACTACCTGGTAGATTCGGCGGAGATAAAAACAACTCCACAGATCTCGGTAAAGGAACGGCTGGAGACCTATCCGGCCTGGTCACCGGACGGAAAATGGCTGTATTTTTCCAGTGCCGAGATACCGTGGTCGGATTTAGAGAAGCTGCCCCCTGATGGATACGAAGAAGTAAAATATGACCTGATGCGAATTAGTTATGATATTGACAGCGATAAATGGGGACAGCTCGAAACAGTACTGTCTGCTAAAGATAGCGGTTACAGTATCCTTGAGCCGAGAATCAGCCCTGACGGTCGGTGGCTGTTATTCTGCATGTGCGATTACGGCCCGTTCCCGGTTTATCAGCAAAGTAGTGACTTGTACCTGCTGGATCTGAAAGCCGCAAAAGAAACCGGTCGGTATGAATACCAAAAACTGGAAATTAACAGCGACCAAAGTGAGTCCTGGCACAGTTGGTCAAGCAATAGTCGATGGATAGCCTTCAGCAGCAAGCGCGATTACGGAGTGTTTACCAGGTCTTACATCAGCTATATCGACGAGACCGGCAAAGCATATAAGCCGATATTACTACCGCAAAAAGACCCTGAATTTTACGATAGTTGCCTCAATACCTACAGCGTACCCGAATTTATTACAGAGCCGGTTAGAGTTACAAAGGAAAAACTCGGGCGAGTAGTTCGAGGCAGTGGTGAACTGGCGGTCAAGATACCGGTTACGATGGCAACGCCGGTGGCCGACAAAGAGCCGTGGCAGTTGCGTGAATAAGAAGTTGGTCTCAACAATCCCATTAGCATTATCACAATCTCGACTTTCCTGCGGAACAGGCCTGTTTATCCACAAAAAATTGCGTTTGGGCAGGAACAATATGGTATACTGTTATTTATAACTTTGTTGTCTGTTTTGAGTTTAGTATAGTTACCTCGAGGTTGCGACCTTTCGAAAGTAACGTTTTGCAGGAACGATAATGTGATGTTGAACTCGTTTCGGAAATTATGGGTTCAGGAGGCCGACAGGTCACTGCGAAGCCTGGTCTTTTTTGCGCTGTTCTATCTTTATTTGTTGCTGGACGTCGAGCCGCGGCTTATCTACCACGGCGGCGGCTATATAACAAATTTCCCTGTTTTTTACCGCGATTGGGTGTTCTTTTCGAAGTTTATGACGTATCCGGGCGGATTGATTGAATACGCCTCGGCGTTTCTGGCGCAATTTTTCTACTACAACTGGACAGGGGCGCTGGTCATAACACTGCAGGCATGGCTGGTTAGCGTATGCTTCGATAATATCTTAAAAGCGGTCAACGACAGTAGCCTTTATTTGGCCCGTTACATCGCCCCGGTACTTTTACTGATTTTGTACACCCAGTATACATATTACTTTGATTTAGTAATGGCGTTATTGGCAGGCCTTATTTTCATGTGCCTCTACCTGCGAATAAAACGTGAAAGCTCCACGTTTCGTTTGGCGGCTTTTCTGCTTTTGTCGGTGATATTATATTACCTCGTAGCCGGAACGTATATAGTCTTTGCCGCGGTGTGCGCTATTTTCGAATTGTTTTTCAGACGCAAGGCTCTCGGTCTGCTGTATTTATTAGGCGCTGTCGCAATTCCGTATGTTATGGGCGGTCAGATTATGAATGTCAGCATCGTCGGCGCCTTTTACAATGCGACACCATTTTCCTGGAAACTTCAGGCGTTTCCATACCGACAAAAAATGGTGTCGATGGTTTATGCTCTTTACCTGCTGACCCCTGCTGTCCTGGTTTTACTGGGGCTTTGTGGGCTGGTCTTTGGAATGCCGGCGTCTTTGCAAAATAAACCATGTAAGAAAAAAACCGATAAAAAACAGCAGGGCGGCCAACCCGAAATAGCGGGTATATTTGCACTAAGTCTGCAAGCAGGCAATATCAAATCGGCAATTAAGTCATTGCTTCTGTTTATAATTGTCGGTGTTGTGATTATGTTCTATCGCCACTCCGAATTAAAAGTCTTTTCTGAGATTGATTATTATGCCCATCACAAAAAGTGGGACCAGGTACTCAAATCGGCCAGGTGTTTTCCAAATCCAAACGTGCACTTTGTAATCCATTCA
>SDBT01006295.1_pt1 | contig 19739 bp, 24 predicted proteins | sample 2277101 | NCBI WGS metagenome assembly SDBT01 (sample SAMN10404973, study PRJNA504765) | marine sediment metagenome | isolation source: marine sediment core GS10_PC15, 103 cmbsf | place: Arctic Ocean: Southern Knipovich Ridge | collected 2010 | reverse complement strand
AGAGCCACATCTACCTCCTGCCGGCCAACGCCTTCGCTTTATCCTTCAGCGACTGACGCCTCTCTTCCTTGCTTCGGATTTGACCTAACGCAATAAAGTACGTTAGGTCGTCTAACGCAGCGCCATCTAGCACCTCGTGAATAAACTTGTGATGCTGGTTGGCATACTCTACGACTATCCTTCTAAAGGGTCGTTCTCAAGTTCCTCCATTGCCTGCTTGATATCAACGCCAGTGAGGTCTGCGATAGCTTCATTGAGTTTGGCAAGGTCTTCACCGAACGGCCATCGTAGGATGTGGTCTCGATCCGTATCTTCAAAAATCTTTTCGTCACTGCCAGGCACGTACGCATACTCGATGATCATATCTACGGCCCGTTCGGTATCGTCCTTTGCATCCCGAGTCTTTAGGATCGCTTTTAAGGACGGTTGCCGTAACTCTATCTCGAATCCGTAGAGCTGGATTAGCTTCGACTTACCCTTAGGTGTAGAGCCAACGAGCCCAGCACGTAGTTGTTCACGCGTTGGAGCTGTCTTAGCTACTGCCTTTGCTGCTGGTTTGTTCATAACATTTGCCTTTGTTATTAGTTGCATGTGTTCTGGCACGTATCCGGGGATTCAATCCCTACCAGAGGTGTTTAGACCGTAGTAAATACTCCCGTTCCTTGGAGTTCGGCCGCGAATATGTTCATAGCGCTTACACCACCAGAGAGCGATACATCCGTAACCACGAAGTTACCCTCTTGGCCATCAAGTGGCGACTGCCCTATTGTACCCTGTGGTAGATACTGAACATCATATGTATTCAGTTCCTGCAAGAACGAGTCCAGAAGATCCTGAATGGATTGGTTCAGTGTGGTAGCTGTGTGCTGCCAACCGAATGGGATCTCGACAGCTGGATTGGTTGTTTCATCCGGGACTGTCAGAGCCAGATTAAGGGTCTCATCCTCAAGCGCGCCTACAGCACCCGATTGAGCTGCCGTGACCATCTTGAAGAAGCCTCTCGCAATGGATGATCCATCACCTGCGGGATCGACTTGGACAATCAGTTCGTTACGTGCTGCTACGACAGCAGCGGCTGCTTCGACATCATCGAAGATCCCACCTAGCTCGAGCGACACCGTACGAAGGCCAGCTGAGAAGATCCGATATCCGCCATTAGCTTGCGCTGTGGCGAAATCCGTCTCATCGATTGCTTCAGCCTGCATCGTAAGATTGTAGGTATTCGGCCGAGCAATGGTAACTGTAGGGAAGTACTTACCCGTAGCCGTGATAGCTCCGGATGGAGTATAAGAGGCAGTGAACGTGACCCTACCGAACAGGTAGTCGATGTTAAGAATATCGGATGCTGCTACGGACGCGGCAGTATCGAGGATATCCATTGTAGCCTCAGTACGATCCCAAATCTCCTTTGTGGCATCATCGATCTGGTAGGTCTTACCACTGACCAAGGTCATTCCCTCAGCGGTGAATGTCGTAGCTGTACCATGCTTCTTGATCTCAGCCAAGTACCCTGAGAATCCTTTGAAGATAGCATTTGCACTTACACCCCAACCAATTAGGGAAATGTCGGTGGACGAATATGTCTGTCCGAGGATCGTATCATCTACGGCTTCGGATTCGGACTGAAAGCTGCCCTCTGATCCTGGCAGGGAATTGTAGTTCGAACCGCCGTCATTGGAAATATTAATTACTTTAGCCATTACATAACTCCTTAGAGAGCAACCCTATTACTGTTCCCCACTACTTGGGGTTCTACAAAGAGGGCAAAATTGATTGAGAACAAAGGTCGATTGGATTCATCACGACCAACAAAGCCTAGATCACCATTCTGTATGATACCGTCTATCCTATCCAACTTGTTAACATGTGCATCAACACCTAACAGAAGATCCTTCACTGCCTTTGCCTCACGAAACGTTGCTAAGTATCCACTGACTATGCCACGCACCATTACTTGGCATGTAGGATAGTCTATTAGGTACTTCGGATTCGGTTCCTGTCCTCCTGTATCCGAGATCATTATGATCTTGTCCGGCGTCGTTGGCATAGCACCAATCTCAAGCTGCCAGCCACTTACACCTACATGTGTGACGAGCAGGTCTTTAAGATGCTGACTTGCTGGCCACTCAGCCACAATCGGCTCCCCGGCCTGAATCCTTAGTGAGGAACCTGATCATGGTGTTATCCCAGAGTTCTTTTGGATGAACCGTGCTACACGACGCTCGAAGTCACCAATGTGTTCGTTTACGGCTGCCTCTAGGAACTTAGCACGTGTAGGAGACTTATGACGGAAGTCCAGACGCTCATGGACTAGTGCAGCATAGTTTGGTCTACCAAAGCGTCCATATCCGATAGCTGCCTGTGCTCCTCTAGCAGTCTTGCGTACCTCGATGAACCCTGATCGTTTGAGCTTCCCGGTATCAATGGGTACATACTCTTGTGACTTATCGAAGATAGGTTGTAGTCCGAAACGGATCGACTCGGCCGTCACATTCTCAATATGTGCTATGACCTTCTTCATGTTGTTCTGGATCATCTTCATCTGATCCCGCATGATCTCGGTATAGTTGTTCATTGCGGGAGAGAGCGAACGACCCATGTTCACACGACCAACGCTGAGACGTAATTGGTCAGCCATTAGAGGAACACCCGTCGTATCGACTGTAGCGCACGAAGATCAGTGGACTTGTGATACAGGCGAGATCGGTAAGCCGCTGCCAGTGTAGTAGGATCATTTGTTGATGTTAGATCCCCAAGCCCAAAGTAATCCCCTACGGCTATATCGACACTAAGGTATACAACTGCATTACTGACAGCTTCCTCGTTCTCAAGCGTCAGGAAGAGCTCGTTCTTATCTTCCCATCGGCCCTTGAGGAGCATAGGCGCACCGTAAGTAAAGCCCCCATATCCATCAGACCCTGTCACGGGCCATTGAGTGACATCCTGTCGAAGATGGCGAGAAGCAATAGTCATAGCCTATACTACCCTGAATTCAGCTTTGGCACGTGTGATGCTAAGCTTGGCTAGGACTCCTGAGGTGTCAAGAGTAATTGCCATTTGTCCGTATCGGGTGGACTGAAAGCCATCTGAATATACATTAGCATAGGACTCGTCAGCATCACCCATCTTGGCTCGCGTAATACCACCCTTCTCCTCCGTGAGTGCCACAAGATGGGCTGCGAGGTATAGCTCGATCTTAGCAAGGATCTCATCTGAATGTGAGGAGTTGGGGACAAGGTTTGTATCTATGTAAAGATTAGCCGTGTCAATCATGGATGCCAGGACATTCGCATCGGTGATGGAAGTCTCTACGACTTGCTTTACACCATCTGCAGTAACCCGGGCTCCCACTCAATTACGACTCTGCGGAGTCGCCCCCACTAGGTGCTGGTTCTGGTGCTGGTGTCGATGCTTCAATCGAAATCTCAGGGGCCTCTTTAGCTGCCTCCGCTTCTTCAGCCTTCCTAGCATTAGCTAGTGCTTTTGCAACAGCAGGTGCTTGAAGGTATCGAGCCTTCGATTTAGCGTGTTGAGGAGCGAGCCATATAGTATCGCCTACCTTGTATTCATGTCGTGCCCCTGTCTTGGGATCTGTATGCCAGATCGACTTTGGGCCCGTAACAACGCGTTCCAGGAGTTCTTCTTTTGCCTTTGCCTTTGCCATTACTGCGTCCTCTTGCTCTTAAAAAAATGTTCCCCTCCGAAGAGGGGAACAAGGCTGCTGTTGATCTCTTACGAGATAACCGCTACTCCAGATTGGAGCGTTTGGGTGAATCTCACCCGGGGAACCATGATAGACATGACCTTGAAGTGCATTTGCATACCACCTTGGGTTTCCCACTGAACGGTGGTCGGCTGTAAGCCAATGACTTCATCGATAACATCCCGGGTCAACTGGAAGATGTATGCCGTGTTTGCGGCAACATTAGTTGATGGGATAATCGTTGAGATACCTTCGACAGCCATCAAGCGCTGCTGGGTTGACAGCAACGATGACCCTGAAACGTCATAATCGTTCTGCATCCGATTGAAGGTAGTATAGTTGATAACCATCGCGTACGGGCCATACATGAAGTCGACCTGTAGGGCTGCGATTGAAGCCAGAACGTCAATCAGATACTCAGCTGGCGTTGTCGTGGTGTCCCACAGGTTCGTCATGGTGATTGCCTGACTGTTGGCAACCGTATCCAATCCGAAGATCTGTGCTGTACCGACGCGCGTGGCGTGACCGTCAATCACCATTGCTTCCGTGGCTTCTGCTACCAAGCGTCCTGCGAGTTCGGCTTGGGTTGTATCAAGCGGTTGACCCAGGGTGCGTGAAGCTTCGAGCTTCCGGATGTTGATGGTGAAGTCTTTATGGACGATCGGGAGCGGCATACTTGAGAGGTTGAACTCGAGCGTATCGGACTCGCCTCGGGTTACACCACTCATTGAGACATCTGCTGGCTCCATATCGCTGACATCTTCCCACTCGAGGATAGTCGTACCGAGTCCATTACTTATCGGAAACGTTAGACCAGCCGCAACGAGCGCCGACACCAACGGTAAACGTTGACGTTGGACTTCGATGAGTGCGGTGTCAAACTGCGACCACTCATCCTTGCGGAGGACATCATTGGTACGCAGAGCCTGGACGTTAAAGCCAGACTGCAGAAGTCGTGTTGCCACGTCCCCTGTGGCTCTCAACGATCCACCCTGCGTGGAGATGGTGTCGATCTGTGCTGCATTGGGATTCATTACTGTATCTCCTTACAGGTTGGGTTAGTAGATTTCACAACGGAATCGGACACCGGCTGCGGCCGTATCGAGCGCCTTACCAATAACCGAATTTCGCAGTGTATCGTCAGTGGCGGCAGCTGTAGCAACCGTCTTCAATGTGCCGAGACCTGCTGAGTCAACAAAATCCTCAGCAGTCACACCGCCGGCGTCGGCGATCGCCCATACAATGGACCCCGGAGGACACACTGCATAGAGGACAGTATCGTTATCTGCGTAGTCGTGGTCAATATCCCAACCAACGACCTCGTTCTCCATCGCAAATGACTTCTGCGCTGTCTCACCTGTGTTCGCGTGCACGATAATATCCGTATCTGGACCTTGAACAAGATGTCCAGGTGTGATAACGCCAGCTGCGATGCCTTCCTTCCGGATGCTCTGCTCGGCGCCTACTACTATGATGGTTTTAATTGCCATGAGACTTTACTCCTTAGGCTGCGTCAGCAGTTTTGCTGAGGTCGAAGAGTTGAGGTGGCTCGGGAATGGCATCGTCTTCTGACTGAATACTCAGTACAGGAGCACTACCGACGAATGTAATATCGATGGCCAATGATGCAATGTTTTCAAGTTCCGTTAGGGACTTAGCGTTCAAGTCCTCTTGGCTGAACTTGCATCGCGAATTAGCGACTAGGGCACCTACGATTTGATCCTTACGTGCCCGATGCATCTTCAACCCCTCGTTGAGGACTGCTTGGACTTCCTCAGGGGCATCCGCGATGTAGTCCTCGGTAGATATCGGGGGCTCAGTTACTTCTACCACCGGCGTCTCAACCACTGGCTCGGTAACTGCCTCTTTTGTAGGCGGTTGGACCTCTGGAAAGACTTCTTCGGCTGTCACAGGAGCCATCCTGGAAAGTTGGGGCTCCTCGAGCGACATGAGCCATTCTCGGTCGTCATCGGTGAACTGGGACGCAGCGTTCGCGATCAGTGCACTTACGAGTTCCTCTTTGTTCATAGCGTTCTCCTGGATGGTGCTCTCTGAATTATCGGTTGGTTCGCCTGCGTCAATTTCAACTGGGACGAATTGTGTTACGGGTCTTACTGGTAGAGCGTCACTGCTCAAGTTTACTGTTCCATCACTGTCAATCGAAAAGTCACGGCGGAACAGTGAACCTGAAAAGCCGCGTTCGAAAACTACTTGTCCTGTGTCAGGGAATACTGCAAGGATAAAGAAGAAGTCATTCTCCACTGTATCAAGTGCTGCATTAATCGCAGCGCGCATATCGGAATCACTTAGGTGTTCATCGCTGCTTGTGAAACCAAGGACCCCTCCAGCCATAGCAAGTATGCGCTTGAAGATCCCCTCTTGTTCGTCGTTACCTGTCACTGTTTGACAATCACAGTCTGCATTCATTCGTGCAGCCCGCATAACTGGACTAAACGTCGTACCGTCCGAGTTGATCCACGATATGTTATCACTGACACTTGTAATCGTATCGGAGTCTATCGGAGTATCTCCAACGATCACCATGTTCGTCACGTTCGATCGTGGTGCCCCACAACCATCTTCGACACTGCATGCTCCTTGGACACCTGGGGGTAATACGGCGAGATGATCGGGGACGATATTACGCCAGATCGCTTCGAAGTGTTCCCCATCGAAGTCTCCATCCTGAGGCTCGTTCATTGTAAATAGGCCCGTAGATACCTCTACGACCTTACCGTCCATCAGATCCCTTACGACCTGCTTTGCATCATCGTCGAGATTCTCGACCTGATCCTTGTTGATCCAAATCTCGGTCTTGAGCTTCGAGCCTTCAAGGACCGTATTAAATAATTGCCCAAAGGAGTTATCCTCTAGGACTTCTGGTGTACTTGCACTAACGGCTTCACCATCGATTCGCGGGTGGTCAAACATGACTGGACGACCATTCCATCCCTCTGGGAACCTTCCAAACTCCTCGGCCAACGCAAGCTCAGGGGAGGGAGCATTGGCTGGCCATAGAACTCCTTCCACAAGTGCGATGGTGGGAATTACTGTATGTTCTTGGCCTCGGAACTCTGCTGTACGTATACTAGACGTATCTGGCACAGCCAGTACGGATAGCATAGTACGTTTTGATTCCGGCATAGTCTTGACCTCTGCTAGATACTTAATTATAACTGTTCACCAGTGAAAAATCAACTGGCCTTACGGGAGCCTTCCAGTCTGGCGACGCTACGGCTAATCCCATCCACCTTATCTGTAAGATCCTTCTGAGCTTCTGCACGTAACTCACCTACGTCACCCAGGTGTCCAACGTCACTCTGAAGATGTGCAATGGATATTTGCATCTTTACATAGGCGTAAACCATGGCACCTATAATAACGACTGATTGGCCGATGAGATACCCGACTAATTCCATAGTTACTGACACTGGTCATTCTCCCATTAGGATATTTGCTACATCCCTTAGCTTCTGTTCGTTCTCGTTGATCTCTTCCTCATTGTGCGCAATATCCGAGGTGTTCGTGGCAATGTTAGTATCCATGCTAACGACTTTCTGATCAGTAGCAATGTCTATGCCGGCGATCCTTGCATCGATCAGTTCATTGATCTTAAGTGCTGCAGCCTCGCTGTTCAGGTTGGTAGTGAAGTTGACTGCTAGGCGCCATTCAAGATAGGCACCACCAATGATTCCTAGAGCTGCTACAAGTGCCAGAATCTGACCCCAGTTGTCTTTAATCTTATCCCAATGACTCATTGCTGAAGTACCTCCTTAATAGCGGCCTTCTGTTTAGCATTGAGGCCATATGGGGATGCAGTTGCAGATGCTTGTCGATGGGACCTATCCTCGTATTCATCGAGGCGTTCAAGGATCATTACCTGCTCCGTGCGAAGCTGTTCAATTTCTTCCTCTTCATCTTCCCAGTGCTCATCGAACCGTGCTGCCTGATTGTAAAGCTCCAAGTGTATGGGGGACTCAGTAACCTCCTGGTCAACTGTGTTAGCTAGGAGACAGTCCTCACGGAACTCGAACTTGCTGGAGATAGGCTCGATATCACAACGCATCTCAGCACCCATCTTAAAGAGCCCCTTAGCATCAAAGACCTCGCCCATGCACCATAAGTTATAATCGTATCCTTGCCAGCTCACTATGAATGAGCCTTTCTGCGTACTCACTATGCACTGGTTGATGTCTACGTCCCCCAGCGAATGTGAGAACCCAAATGCCTTCGAGGAATACGAGTCACCAGCAATCTGATTGACCATGTCACCGCCAGTTACATTGGTTGTGACATCGGTCACCACGTCAGTGTTCACGTCGACATTGGAACCACGGTCATCGTCACTAAATGCCTTGTCAATGGACACAAACGTGAAGAATACGAATGCAGCGAGGAGGAACCATAGGAGAGTGTACCTGTTAAGTTTCTTGCTCATAATGCCACCGCTATTATCCCAACGCCAAGAACAATTCTGTAAGTTGTCTTAGTCCAGAAATGTTCCGTACGCTCTTCATCCAATAGCTGCCGATAGATTTCGGACAGCTGCTGTTGTAATTCACCTGCCGAGATCGTATGGTTGTATGCGCCAATCACCTTCCTTAGTGCACTAGCCTGGAGATTCGCTATCTCTACATTCTCCTGGGCTACATCGTCATAATCAGCCAACTTACCCCAACACTCAACGGACCAAGTTAGGTCAGCCTGGATGTCACATAGCCCAGGGAGTGCCTCAGCATCGTGAACCTCTCCGAAGTCCTGACGCGCCTCGTTCCAATCTGGAAGAGGAACACGATCATTACTTGCGCACGCGCTTAGAATTAAAGCGGTGCATAATATCATCAATGTCCTCATCCTTATCTCCTTGAGCTTCGACTCGCTTCTTCCGTAGTTTCTTGATATCTGCTACCCTATCTAGATCCCTACTGGCTGACTCTGCGAGTACCTTACCCTTGTGAATCTCCGAGCTGATGTTGGAATTGAGCCCGTCCACTGATTTATCAGTCCTCTTGGCCGCACGCTTCTCTAAACGGCGGATCTTACCACCGGCCATCGCAATGAGGACGGCAGCAATGATCGCGCCAAGAGTTACAAGCCAAGGAAGTGCTTTGAGTTTAGCCCACATGTCATCCACCATTGATGACGTTCTCTTTCTTGAAGTAGCCGACCAATGCCGATACAAGAGCTACCGAGCCGGCGATGAGAGCTGGTCGCACTGGGCCTATAAGATTGAACTGCATGATAACTTCCCAGAACATAGTCATGCCCATGCCTGCAATTGTTGCTGCTGTGATTGTACTTGAGGGTTTGTTCATGATTTACTCCTCTATGAAACTGTGACGGTCATATTTGAAACGGGATTAGGTGGGTCAAAAGGGATCACCGCTGGGCGAACCTCAGCTGTTGACTCGTTCCCCTTTGTGTCCACCACGACACACTGAAATTCCCAATCACCAGGATCCATATCATTCACGACGGCTTCCTGAGGATCTGTTGGACCTACTCTTGGAAGCGGAGTCCATACAGGCGCTCCAGTGACCCTATACGAAACATCCGTACCTGCAATCTCATCGAGAGGGAGAGGACGAGCGTTCTCTCGCTCCGTTGGGAGTACCCATGTTACTTTTACATTGCCGCTCATTCTAATACCTCCACGACCATATTCGTTACCCGCTTGGGTCGATTCTTTCGTTTATCCGGAGTCCGCGTACGCGCCAGCATATTGTGCACATACTTGACGAAGGCACGTAAGCACATTATCTGCAATCTGCTACTACGACCTCGGACCTCACACTTCCATACCATCTGTTCACCTCGGCAACCGGTACTACATGGCGCTTGTCCATCTCGTTAATCCCACGAACATACTGAGTAGGATCACAAGGGGATCCTAGTGGCGCCTCGCCCACGGCAGCCATCAGGAATATATCGTTACTCTTGGATACGGAATATACTACCTCTGCCACCGTTAACATGCTCGGAGGATTCGGTACTGGGAATGGGATCGTCTTGCTAACCTCATTGGACCAAGCACTCTCTTGTACCGTCGATGCACTGTTATAGGCAGTCGATACAAAGTAGTATGTCACACCTTCGGTTAGGCTTGGTACTGTAAATGTTGTAGCCGTAGGAACGGGAAGATCTATTGATACAGGATAGGGACCCCCCTGTACTTGGCCCATATAGATCTTGTAGCCGGCCAAGTCCGTAAGAGGGGTACCATCTTCATTCTGTGTTGGTGCAGTCCACGTAAGAACTGCTTCTCCAGCCCATGCCTCTGGCTGGAGATTTAGGAATGCCGGCCCTACCAAGAGTATACACAGCCATATATATTTCATCCAAGTAACCTCCTTACGGCGAGGATGCGATCGCGTGAGTACCGAGACACCTTGACACAGTCGCTCTGATTGCCTCCAAGTAGTTCAACAATACCTTCATCTTGACCAGCGTAGAATCCTACGTGTCCAGGTGCATTGGTCTCCTCTGGTCCTGGCTGTGGCTCCTTCCCTCTCTTGAGGATAACAACATCAAAGCCTGGTACGGCACTAGCCAGAGGGATTGAGCGACCAACACTCAGCCAAGAACGTGCCATCAAGGACTTGGAACGTGGAAGGCGGAGAAGCCAACAGACGTAGTTGGCGAATGCCGAGCACCAAGGGACTTCATCGTGCTCCGGCCATTTGTTATCCAGCGAGAGCATGGCCATGAGCTGGGGGTTATCCATCGAACCCTCAATCTCCTTCGTACCCGTAAACCGCTGTGCGATATCGAATGCCGTGACTTCCATACGTCTATTCCCAGGCTGACCGACGATTCCGAATCTATTCATTATTATCACTCATCCTTAAAGGAATCTCAAGTCTAAGGACCAGTAGGACCTTTAAGGTTCAGGACGTTATATTCCAACTCTGCGTGACCCTCTCCGGCCAGACCATCGTCTACACGGATCCCGAAGAGTTGGACTTCCTTCACATGTTTGTCCTTAGTGATAACATTGTCCGCACCTGTAACAATAACGGTCATCGTATCGGAGATACCTCCTAAGGCTGTCCAGGCCCTAACTTCGGCGCTATTAGTGAGGTCGTCAACACGCCACTCCACTGTTGAAGGCGTTAGAGGTACCCCCGCAGCATCCTTGAACTCAAGTGTCATTTCGATGGGGCTCTTTTCATTTACTGATAACATTGTACTCTTCCTTTAGTTTATTCGTCCTGCAAATGGAGTGATCGTAATCCCGCGCGTCACTCCTGTAATATCGACATGGTAGAAGATCGCTGACGATGCATCTATGATCGCAGCGACGGTACTGAAAGTTATTGGGAGTGCTGCAGCTAACTGGCCCTTAGCTTTAAGATCAGCTACGGCATTGAATACTAAACTGGGTGTTGCTGTTAAAACTCCGCGGGCCTTTAGATCTGCCACTATTGCTGCGACTATAGGTGCAACGGCGTCAAGCTTACCAATAGATGTTAGGTCGGCAGCTATCGTGGTTACTATCGGAAGTACTGCATCCAACTTACCATCGGATGTTAGACTAGCCGTCGGAGTAAATGCGATGGGTAGAGTTGCATCTAACTTACCCTTCCCGTTGAGATCCGCAGCTATAGTAAAGGCTAGTGCGATGGCTGCATCTAACTTGCCGGATGCATTAAGATCAGATGCCACTGTAGTGACTATTGGTAGTGATGCACTTATGGCACCTCCGGAAGCATCGGATAGAGCAGCCGTGATACCGAATACTATTGGTGGTGTAGCATCTAGCTTACCAGTCCCCGTAAGAGCTGCTCCAGTACCAAAGATCGTATTTAGTACTGCATCGAGCTTACCAGTAGCTCTAAGGTCGGCAGTAGTATTGAAGACCGTAGGTAGTACAGCATCGAGCTTACCGTCAGCAACTAACTCACCAGCGATCCCGAATACTATAGGTAGAGCTGAATTGAGACCACCTCTACCTTTAAGATCCGCAGTGATGTCAGTGACTATAGGTAGTGCGGCATCAAGCTTACCACGAGACGTCAGACTAGCCGCAACATCATGAATTATTGATAGACTGGCATCTATCTCATTGGTGGACGAAAGTGCTGCAATGGTCCCTAATACTACAGATAGTACTACATCCAATTTACCTTTGGCTTTAAGATCCGACGCTTGTGCGAATACAATGGGTAGAATAGCATCTAGTTCACCTCCAGCCTTTAGATCCGCTGTAGCATTGGATATGATAGGTAGAACGGCATCTAGTTTGCCTATTGCCTTAAGATCCGCTGTCTGTGCAAATACTAGCGCTACCGTAGCATCCAGTTTGCCTGTAGCTTTCAAATCAGCGACCACTGCAGTAACTATTGGTAATACTGCATCGATGGCACCAACAGTGGCTTCCCGTATTGCTATAAAGGTCCGTTCATGGATCGTTCGTGTAGCCGTTGATTGTCCTTGCCAATACACCTGTAGGTCATCTGTAGCCCCTGCAACTGTGACTCGACCACCAGCAGCACAACATAAGAAGGTATTGTCAAGGGAATTTTCTACTTCATTGATGCGGTCACTATCGGTAACCTTAGTACCGGCAGTGCGCAGACTAAATGTAGTCTCACCATCACCACTACCAATAGAACCGTAACTCTGGTACCCGGAGAAGATACATAGATAGTCCGCGGCACCAGGATCAGTGATGAGAAGGTCATCAACCTGTTTGTCCGTCGTAGTGCTATCAGCATCGTTTGTAGTACCACTCGCTTCGAATATGTCACCTGAATCCAAGGGGATCAAATTCATCGTTCGAGGACCGCATGTGACAGTACCAGTACCTTGTGTTCTTGCCCACTCTATGTCAACTGTTTGGGACCCATTTGGGCTGACCTTACAGGCAATTAGTATCGGGTTATCAGAATCCCATGCCGAGCTCTCTTGTTCTGTTATCCTTTGAGTATGTGCAACATCGGTACCCCCGACAACTACCTTGAATCCAATGGCAGTGCCATTGGGGCCCCTACATGAAGTCGAAAACACCAGTAGATAATCATCAGCAGCAGGGGTCTCGGTCATGCTATTGAGCGTAGCATAAGTAGCCGAGGCTATGGTATCATTAGCTGTTGCCGACTTCTCATAGTCTGTACCAGCAGCAGGTATTGGGAATAGGGTCAGCTCGCGAGTACTCGCAATAAGTGGATCATCTGCAGCTGCCGTTCTATATCGTATCTCTACAGCCTGCGAGCCATTAGGGGAGACCTTACAGTTTAATGCATAAACAATATTGGCACTATCTATGCTGGTATCTTCTCCGTATATCCTTTCCGTATGGTCAACTTGTACTCCACCAACATAAACGGAGAAAATTGTATCCTCCGTGCCCGATGCGCTAGCTGTAACAAACTCTACAGTGGCGAATAACAAATAGTCGTCTGATGCAGGAGTCAGTGTCAGACTGTTGATTAATGTATCGCCAGTCTGATCTAAGGTGTCGTTGGCTGTTGCCGCTGCGCGCAGAATTGCCATTACACAGCCCCCGTAATTGTAATAGTTGTCACACCACCCGTAATAGTGATCTCTTGCATTGCTTCGGTAATCCCGATACCTGGAGTTGCACCCGTGATGGCTATATCGAAGAACCTTACAGCTGTAGCATTGCCTAGATTAATGACCGTACCAAATACTATCGGGAACGTTGCTGCTAGCGCACCCCTAGCTTTAAGATCAGCGGTCGTATTGAAGACTATTGATGGTGCAGCAGATATAACTCCTCGGCTAGTAAGATCCGGTACGACGTTAGTTACTATCGGGAGTGTAGCTGCTAGCGCGCCCCTACCAATAAGGGTCGGTGTAGTGTCGAATACGATCGGTAGCGCCGCGTTAATCTCGTTTGTGCTACTGAGTGCACCAATGACATCAAACACGATTGGGAGTGTAGCACTTAGGGCACCATTAGCCTTAAGGTCCGCAGTGACATCAAACACTATTGGGAGTGCGGCTGTGATTACTCCACGACCACCAAGATCCGCGGCTGTACTAAAGACGATTGGTAGGCTGGCATCAAGCTTGCCAATGGAGGTGAGGTTAGCTGCAACACTGGCAACTATTGGTAATGTGGCATTAAGCGCACCATCCGCTTTAAGATCCGCTGTGGCATTAAAGATGATAGGCAGTACAGCATCTATCTGGCCAGTAGAGGCATCGAATATGCTAGCGGTTATATCGAATACTATTGGCGTCGTAGCTGTGACTACCCCTCGACCACCAAGATTAGCGGCTATATCGAATACTACTGGTAGGCTAGTATCCAGCTTACCAAGGGCATTTAGATCAGCAGTGACATTGAATACGATAGATAATGCTGCATCTAGCTTACCGCCTGCTCTAAGATCTGCGGCTGTCGAGAAGACAATTGGTAATGTGCTATCTAGCTTGCCACGCGCAGTAAGATCAGATGCGGTTGAGAAGACTATTGGTAATGTGGCGTCTATCTCGTTCGTGCTACTAAGTGCCGCTGCAGTGTTGAACACGATAGGCAGTGTAGCATCTAGCTTACCTAGAGCATTTAGATCCGCGGTCGTATTGAAGACTATTGGTAATGTGCTATCTAGCTTGCCTTCTGCCTTTAGATCAGCAGTGACATTGAAGACTATCGGTAATACGGCATCGATCTCGTTAGTGGAGATCAGCGTGGCAGTGGTATTGAATATAACCGGTAGAGTGGCGTCAAGCTTACCTAGGGACTTAAGATCAGCGGTGGTGTTGAAGATAATCGGTAGTGTACTATCTAGCTTGCCACTAGCTATAAGGTCAGCAGTAGTATTGAACACCACTGATAGACTGGCATCCAGCTTGCCTTCTGCATTGAGGTCCGCAGTGACATCGAAGATTATAGGTAGCGTAGCATCAAGCGCGCCCGTACCTTTAAGATCGGCAGTGGCATTGAATACTATTGCCAGTGCGGCATCTAATTTGCCTTCAGCTGTTAGATCAGCGGCTGTGTTGAAGACTATGGGGAGTGTTGCATCTAACTTACCACTAGCCTTTAGATCAGCAGTAGTGTTGAAGACTATGGGTAATATAGAGGTAACCTGCCCATCAGATGTAAGGCTGGCAACTATATCGAAGACTATTGGCAGCGCTGCATCGATCTCGTTCGTCGATGATAGAGCCGCTACAGTGTTGAAGACTATTGGTAGCGCTGCATCCAGCTTCCCTTCTGCTTTAAGATCGGCAGTAAGGTTGAAGATTATTGGTAGTGTTGCATCAAGTATACCACGACCCTTAAGGTCAGCAGTGGTATTGAATACTATTGGTAATGCCGCATCTAGCTTACCAAGGGCATTGAGGTTAGCGACGACATCAAAGACGATGGGCAGTGTAGTATCGAGTTTGCCACGAGCATTAAGATCGGCAGTTATGTTATGGACTATTGGGAGTACTGCATCGATCGCATTGGTAGAGGATAGATCAGCGGTTATATCAAAGACTATTGGTAACGCCGCATCTAATTTACCCTCAGCCTTTAGATCAGCAACCAGGTTGAATACAATGGGTAATGCTGCATCTAGCTTGCCTGCACCCTTAAGGTCGGCAACTACATTGAATATTATCGGTAGTGCTGCATCCAGCTTACCCTCAGCTATCAGAGTTGCAACGGTATTGAATACTATCGGTAACGCTGCATCAAGCTTACCCTTAGCTTTGAGGTCTGCAACGGTATTGAATACTATAGGTAGTACGGCACTTATCTGATTATTGGACGTGAGGTTAGCAACAATGTCGAAGACTATAGGTAGAGCTGCATCCAACTTACCACGAGCCTTAAGGTCTGCAGTGGTATTAAATACTATCGGTAATACGGCGTTGAGCGCACCAAGGGCTTTCAGATCCGCTGTGGTGTTGAATACTATTGGGAGAGTAGCATCAAGCTTCCCAAGTGCTTTAAGATCGGCAGTAGTATTGAAGACTATTGGTAGAGTAGCATCAATCTCGTTAGTCGATGACAGGGTAGCAACAGTGTTGAATACGATTGGTAGTACTGCATCTAACTTGCCATCAGCCTTAAGGTCAGCCGCAGTATTGAATACGATTGGTAATGTTGCGTCTAACTTACCTTGTCCTTTAAGATCGGCGACGACATTGAATACTATTGGGAGCGTAGCATCAAGTTTGCCCTGCCCTTTGAGATCCGCAGCAACCACAAATACTATTGGGAGTGTAGCATCTAACTTGCCTCTGGCTTTAAGGTCGGCAGTAGTATTGAATACGATTGGTAGTACAGCGTCTAATTTACCCTTGCCCTTAAGATCAGCAGTAGTATTGAAGACTATTGGCAGTGTAGCATCGATCGCACCCGAACCATTCTTAAGATCGGCAACGACATCAAAGATAATGGGGAGTGTGGCGTCAAGTTTACCTCTGGCTTTAAGGTCCGCGGCTACATTGAATACTATAGGTAGCGTCGCATCGAGCTTACCACGACCCTTTAAGTCTGCCGCGATATCGGTAACTATCGGGAGTACAGCATCTATCTCATTGGTCGAGGATAATGCTGCAACAATATCGAAGACTATAGGTAGTGTTGCATCTAACTTACCTTTGGCCTTTAGATCTGCAGTAATAGCCGTGACTATTGGTAACGTAGCATCTAGCTTGCCCTTACCCTTAAGATCAGCAGTGATGTTATGGACTATGGCCAGTACAGCGTCTAGATCACCTGCTGGGGTTGCATTGACTAGGCTTGCGGTGATATCGAAGATTATTGGTAGTACGGCGTCTAACTTCCCTAGGCCCCCAAGGTCTGCTACGATATTAAAGATTATCGGTAGCGCCGCGTCTAACTTCCCATCTGCTTTAAGGTCGGCAACAACACTAAAGACTATTGGCAGAACAGCATCCAGCTTACCTAGAGCTTTTAAGTCCGCCGTGGTATTAAAGATTATTGGTAGCGTCGCATCTAGCTTACCTCTAGCCTTCAGATCCGCTACGGTATTGAATACTATTGGTAGTGTAGCATCCAGCTTACCGATGGATGTAAGGTTGGCTACGATATTAAAGACTATTGGTAGTGCTGCATCTATCTCATTCGTCGATGACAGGGCAGCTACTGTATTGAATACTATTGGTAGTGTGGCATCTAATTTACCCGTAGCCTTAAGGTCTGCAGCTATATTGTGGACTATAGGTAGTGTTGCATCTAACTTACCTCGAGCCTTAAGATCAGCCACAGTATTAAAGACTATGGGCAATACGGCGTCTAGTTTACCAGTACCTCCAAGATCGGCTACGACATCGAACACTATTGGTAAGGCTGCGTCTAACTTGCCTTTTGCTTTGAGATCGGCAGTAGTGTTGAATATTATCGGTAATGTGGCGTCAATCTCATTAGTAGAGGACAACGCCGCTATTACGGAGAAGACTATCGGTGTAGTAGCGTCTAATTTCCCCTCCGCCTTAAGATCAGCAACAATGCTAAAGACTATCGGGAGAACAGCATCAATCTTGTTAGAGGACGTAAGATCGGCTATGACACTAAAGACTATTGGGAGTACTACGTCGAGCTTACCCTTAGCCTTAAGGTCCGCTACAATGCTGAAGATTATCGGGAGTGTTGCGTCTAACTTACCCTTACCTTTGAGGTCAGCCGTGGTATCGAATACTATCGGGAGTACGGTATCAAGCTTACCCTTAGCTTTGAGGTCCGCAGTTATATTGTGGACTATTGGTAGTGTGGCATCCAGCTTGCCGGTAGCCGTAAGGGTCGGTACGATATTGAATACGATCGGCAGTACTGCATCAATCTCATTTGTCGAGGAGAGCGCCGCAACGACATTGAATATGATGGGTAAGGTAGCATCTAGCTTGCCCTTAGCCTTTAGGTCAGCCGTTACATTGAATTCTATTGGGAGCGTAGCATCCAGTTTACCGTCGGCTTTTAAGTCCGCAGTTATATCGAAGACGATAGGCAGAGTAGCATCTAGCTTACCCTTACCTCTAAGGTCTGCTACGATGTTATGGACTATTGGTAATGTGGCATCGATTTCGTTGGTGGACGAGAGGGCCGCTACGACATCAAATACGATCGGTAGCGTAGCATCTAGCTTGCCCTCGGCTTTAAGGTCAGCCGTGATGCTAGTGACTATTGGTAGAGCTGCATCGAGTTTGCCAGTGGCTTTAAGATCCGCAGCAACACTGAATGATATTGCAGCAGTAGCGGCTAGGAGACCAGTAGCTCTCAGTGTTGCCTCAGCTATGGAGAAGACTATGTCTGCTACTGCATCAAGTTTACCCTTAGCTTTGAGGTCAGATGTTGTATTGAACTCGATCGGTAGTGTCGCATCGAGTTTACCGTCTGCCTTTAGATCGGCTATAGTATTAAATACTATTGGTAATGCGGCGTCAAGCTTCCCTTTGCCTTTAAGATCCGCTGTGATGTTATGGACAATGGGTAGTGTAGCATCTAGCTTACCGCCGGCCTTTAAGTCCGCTGCAATATTGTGGACTATACTAAGGGAGGCATCGATGGGCCCCTCGGGCACCACTATAGAACGATGGATAACCCTCTTATGGATAAGGGTAAGATGTTGATGCCTTCTGAAGATCCAAGTCATTAGTAGACTATGCCCTTAAGACGACGGATATAGATTGGAGGTGGTGGTGGTGTTGCATTGTCTAAAGTTGCGGCGAGCCCAAAAACTACTGGTAGAGCTGCATCCAGCTTACCTTTTGCCTTAAGATCCGCAGTAATACCGAATACAATAGGTAGAGTAGCATCTAAATTAGATGCTGTAGCATTTTGTAGATCAGCTGCTATACCAAAAACTATAGGTAGATCATCTGAGGGGGACTCAGCGCTCAGTTTACCCTTAGCCTTTAGATCGGCTACTACTGCAAGGACTATTGGGAGTGTTGCTGATATTGCTCCTGAAGCAACAGGATACAAGACTACCTGGAGCGCTCTGCTCCGGTAATCTGAGGGTCTACGATAGACCCATCTTGACACTTAGATTTCTTCCCAAACCACGTGACCTGACATAGCAGTAGTCGCACCTAGAGCAGTACCAAGATTTAGGACTATACGCCCACTTTCTTGGACTACTGGTCGCATCTCAGGTGTCGGCATGTAGATTAGTGCACCCAGCTGCTCCCATTGCCATGCACCTAACACACCGTCAGGTGTCCCCGGAGACAGATCAAGTGTGATCATAACTGCCGTAATAGCCCCGTCGTCCTCATCGAGGTTTTCCTCTGTGACAGCTGTGCCAGCAGCAGCAGTAGATTCTCTGCGTAGTAACATCGCAAGATCCTCTGCTACAGTTGCGGCGCTACTAATCTCAAAGCCATGTAGGATCAGCTTATTGGCTGAACCTGCAGTGAGTGCCCATATATTCTGGTCAGCGTCGTTAGTGACCGAAATCCCATCAAATGCTCCTACAATCATTCTTCCCATTGCTATATCCTCAGTAAAGTGTTTGTTCGTCTAGGGTAATACGGTAAAAATGGTGCTCCCGCAGGGGCGGCACCTAAATCTTTTTCGTTGTACTTCTGTACGCCACCATCATCATAGAGATAAGCAAGTTTGTTATTGCCGCCACGGGTATAAATATTAGCGGATATGAAGTTGACGGTGATGGCGTCTATTTCTTCTGTTGGTGTAGTCCAAGTCGCGCCATCATCAGTGCTGGTTGTGTAGTTGAGGTCTTGATCTGCTCCGGCGCTTCCACCTCCTGAAAATAGACAATGAAGATCAGCATTAAGCTCACCAAGCGTTATAATGCCGACTTCGTCATTTATATATGGGTCTGGGTCAGTGCCGTCTGATATACCGAAACTTGCATCTAAATCATTAGATACTTCTATGCCGCCGATGAACCTTCGTACCGTGCCGGTAGCAGTCAGACAACGTGCAACCCTTTGGGTTCCAGAGTCATTATAAGAAACTGCATTTGACCCACCGAGGATTGCACCAATGGAATCTAAACTATTAGTAACAACATCACTTAAACTATCATCTGCCGGATCAAGCGATCTATGCTGATGAGAACTCCAGCTCGACGGAGGGTCA